>Ga0082212_10003023_pt1 | contig 24056 bp, 11 predicted proteins | sample TergutNt197P3_FD_71548 | JGI IMG/M metagenome (GOLD analysis project Ga0082212, IMG submission 71548) | Neocapritermes taracua P3 segment gut microbial communities from Petit-Saut dam, French Guiana - Nt197 P3 | ecosystem: Host-associated > Arthropoda: Insects > Digestive system > Gut ... | reverse complement strand
TGAACAACTCATGTCGGTCGCAGTCAACCCGAACAAACATCACGGGATATTCATATAAAACATCAATACAGTCATTGTAATAATGTGCTTCGTCGATAAACAGCCTGTCCACGCCGAGTTCCTCAAAGGTTACTACGTTATCCTTTCGGCTTTGGTCGTTCAACTTCTGTAATCGGACTTCAATTGATTTTTTTAGTTTTTCCATTTGTTTGATAGTGTAACGCTCTCCACGATTACGTTTTAACTCGTCGATTGCCTCCACAAGTTCGTCAATTTGTTTTTCTAACATACGCTCCTGACGTTCGATACTCATGGGAATTTTCTCAAACTGGCTGTGTCCGATAATTACGGCATCATAATCACCTGTGGCTATGCGGGCGCAAAATTTCTTGCGGTTTTTCGTTTCAAAATCCTTTTTTGTAGCTACAAGGATATTTGCGGAGGGGTATAACTGTAAAAACTCGCCTGACCATTGCTCGGTTATGTGATTGGGAACGACAAAAAGGCTCTTGTTGCACAGACCCAGCCGTTTGGATTCCATAGCGGCGGCAACCATTTCATAGGTTTTGCCGGCACCGACTTCGTGTGCCAGTAGAGTGTTACCACCGTAAAGAATATGAGCTATCGCGTCAATTTGATGTTTTCGCAAGGTGATTTCGGGATTCATGCCGGGGAATGTCAAGTGCGAACCGTCATACTCGCGCGGGCGAATGGAATTGAATTTGTCGTTATATATACGGCAAAGGCGTTCGCGTCGGTCAGAATCATTCCATATCCATTCTTCAAACTTTGAACGGATAAGCTCCTGTTTTGCCTGCGCTATCGCCGTTTCTCTCTTATTGAGGATGCGTTTTTCTGCCCCATCGGGGTCGATTACCTTGTCAAAAATACGCACATCACGCAGATTCAAACTATTTTCAATAATGTTATATGCGTTTATACGCTGCGTACCATAGGTGTTATATGCGTGAATATTAGAGCGGTCTGCGCTTTTTTCCGTAATGTTCCATTCGCTTGTATATTGTGAATAATGCACTTTTATACGGTCACGGGCATACCATGACGGTTGCAGAAGTTCGTACATAAACTGTTGTATAACTTCTTCAGGCAGCCATGTCGCGCCTAACCGCACCGATATTTCGGCGGCGGTCAAATCGGGAGGAAGTGCCGCTTCAAGAGCGCGGACGTTTATTTCCAACGCAGGGTCGGTACTGGCGGCAGTTCTTGCCAACGTCAGTTTTTCCCGTATATTACCCGAAAGATATTCGTCAGCGGTTACATAGGTTTTATCGTCTAAAAATATTACGCTTTCCAATTCTACAATCAACGAATCTTCACCCATGCCCGTAAGTTCCGACATATACGGCAAATCCACACGTGCTTTTTCCGCCATAGATACCGCCAGCGTTTCGCTTGCCGTGTCAACGTGAGTAACAGGGATATGCGGCTTGATAGTGCGTTTGGTGAACATATCCGCTTTGCGTTCCAGTTCGCCGTTTTCGTCTATGATTTCCAGCGAACACAGCAAACAATATGCGTATATGACTTCGCGTGCGGTCACGCAAAATAAAAAAATAAGCGAGCCGGTCAGGATTTCCGCCGCACATGGCAGCACGGTCACGGTCAAATCATTGAAAGTGACAGAATTGGAATAGAAACAATGAGGCAAAACGATTTGCTTTCGGCGAAATTTGCCCCGATGTTATAATAAAAAAGAATATATCAATTTATAAAACAGGAGGATTACTTCATGTTTAAGAAGATAAAAGCTATATATGACGGAAATGATTTTATACCGACAGAACCAATACCGATAAAAGAAAGTTATGAAGTAAACATTACGTTTTTTGAACCTTTCAAAGTGTTGCTTTTACCGCATGATGAAGATTGGGCAAATCAATTTGAAATAATTAAGAAGAACTTAATAAAATTCTTGGAGACAATGTTTATGAAATATATCACATTGGCAGTACGGCAATAAAAAATATAGTTTCAAAGCCTATTTTAGATGTTGCTGTAGAAGTAAAAAATATGTAGCGTCTGATTTTGATATATCCTATGCGTTAAAAGTATCCGGCGGGCAGTTTTTGCATAATTTTTGGTGGTATATAATCCATAAGGGCAAGCCTGAAACATGGCATCGCAAAGCCGACTACATGGAAGAAAGCCTTGATGAGATAGCAAAAAATGACATGCCGCTTTCGGAACGTATATTTAATTCGTTTAAAAATTGTAATGATTGTTACGGCGAAAGTTGTCTCGCAAAAACGATATACGCATTTAACGGTCAAAAGAAACTGACATACCACGGGCGCGTTAATCTTAATATGCGCAAAGAAGATTTTCATGATGTGCGGGAGTTTTTTCGCCGCTTAAATATTTTTATGGAGCGGAAAATAACCAGCGGAGACGCGCCGCCGGACACGATAATCTTAGTAAATACGAAGCGGTCTTTATTGCAGTCGGAACATAGATAGATAGATAGTGTCCGTCTAATATCCGAACATGACGGTTAACGCAAAAGTAGTTATATTATTATACATTTTTTTGTAGAAAAATACAAGAGGCAGTTTTCAGAATGACGCGGTACCGGACACAATCCGAGATATTTTTTTCATTGTTGCGGTAAATCATTCGTAAAATATTCATAGATTTATATTAAAATATAACTTAATCAAAAGCGATATTTTTAAAATGCAAAGGCGGAAAATATATGCGGTGGACAGAGCAAAAAGCGTGGGAATGGCATAAGAAAACAGGTTGGCTGGTCGGGTTCAACTATGTGACTTCGACTGCCGTAAACTTTACCGATATGTGGCAGAAAGAGACGTTTGATAAAAAACGGTAAAAAGAGAACTTGCCATTGCGGCAGAAACGGGGTATAACTCATGCCGTGTATTTCTGCAATATATAGTTTGGGAAAATGAACGCGACAGCTCGGTAAAACGCAGACGCATCTTCATTGGAGCACAATGAACGGCAAACCTGACGATTCGCCGGATATATGTTTTATCCCGACGGAACGCCTTATGACCAAAATGAAATTATACTGATTCAACAGCTTATGCTGTGATTTTTAACCGAAAGTAAAAACATAAAAGGGGGAGATTGCATGAAAATAGTAACGGGCGGAGACCATGCGGGGTATTCGCTGAAAACGAAAATTTTACCTATGCTCCGCGATAAGGGACACGAAATCGAAGATATGGGAAGTTTCGACGAAACGCCGGTGGATTTTCCCGATATTGCCGCGAAAGTCTGCGCGAAGATATTGAGCGGCGACGCCGAGCGGGGCATTATGTTCTGCGGTACGGGCGTCGGGGCGTCTATCGCCTGCAACAAAACGCCGGGCATACGCGCCGCGGTCTGCCATGATATTTACACGGCGCACCAATGCGTGGAACATGACAATGTGCAGATTATCGCGCTGGGAGCACAGATAGTCGGGCATACCGCAGCGTATGAATTAATCGAGCTGTTTCTGAGCGCGCGGTTTTCGACAAGCGAAGAATTTCGTCGCAGGGTGGCGAAATTAGAAAAAATGGACGAAGAAAAATCAAAAATAAATAAGTAGGAGCAGGAGCAAAAAACATGACGCGAATGGCATTGTCGCATGGACTGACGCACAAGCAAATTTTGCGGATTAAAAAATGGCGAAATTACCCGCAAGGCTTATCCCGGCGTAAACGTTAAAATTAAAAAACTATAAGGTTTTCCCGGTTTTTCAACGCATGACATACCGCCACGCTCTGAATTGCGGTATCTGCGCCGTGGCCGGGATTTGCTTTATTCTCCAGACATTCGTAAAAATGCTTATGCTCGTTATAAAACCCCTGTGAAATATAATGCTCGTCATATTCGCATATTTCATTTCTTTCAATGATACTGCATACCCCGGTCGCGTTTCTATACTCAATCCCGCCGTTTTTTCCCGCAACAAGAGGGAGCGACGCGCAGTATATCCCGTCGTCTGCGTGAATTTCACAGCCCTCGGATAATTCCCCCGTCGATACGAGTATTTCAGCCGTTGCGTAAATCCCGTTCGCGAACTCAAAAAATATATAATAATTGGCGACGTTTTTTCCCAGATACGGCATTTCCTGATATTTTATTTCGACTCGCTTAAAATCACCGCCGGCTAAAAATTTTACCGTATCCACCGCATGAATCGCGGTATCTTCAAAATTGCTGTCGTGACGTTTTATCCGGTGGAATTTATAGTTGATATACTTGATATTATCGCCGTTATCCGCAATCATCTCTTTTAATTTTAAATATACCGGAGCAAACCTTCTGTTAAATGCTACCATGTGAGTTTTCCCGCTCTTTTCAGCCGCTTTGATTATCATATTCGTTTCATCAACGGTTTTTCCGGGCGGTTTCTCAAGCATGACAGGATAATTACGCAGTATATCGCCTGCGGCTTTTGCCATTGCGTTTTCAGAGACAAGGCAAATCACCGCGTCGGGGTTTGTTTTCTCAAGCATTTCGTTATAATCATTGAAATATAACGGTATGTTATATTTTTTATGGAATTTTTCTGCGTTCTCAAAATTAATATCCGCACAGGAAATTACGCTGACTTTGCCGTATCTGATAATACACGGCATATGCGTATATTCAGCCCAGTTTCCGCAGCCTGCTATTGATATTCTCATATGTTTCTCTCTTTCATTTATTCTGTTAACCGTCATTTCAGTTATCAATCCATAGACAGGAAAGTATCTACGGTTTTGTCTATCGCTTTTTCCATTGCCCCGATTTTTTCTCGTAATAAGATATTACGTCCCTGTTATTGGTTCTGCTTAATTCTATAAAATCAATAAATACATTCCCGAAACTGTACACCCCGCCTATGTCATATACCCTTGAATTGAATATAATATCAAGCATTTCGCCGGATTCCTCGTCCCTTACGTATTTTCTCTGCAATGCCGTTTCGTAATACGCGGGCTGGAGCGTGTATCTGCTTTCGGCTGCGAGGGCTTCAAGGATTATGCTCACCCTTTCGAGGTCTTCCGCGCTCTTCGGAACTCCGAGAAGCACTCCGGAATACGGATTTACCACGCTGTAATAATTCTCCTGCGCTTCGTCGTATTTAGGCATCGGCACAATGCCGAAGTTGGATTCCATTCCCCTGAAAATTTCGACGACCCTCATACGCATCCAGTAAAATAAAACCCTGTCTTCCTCAAACATCGCGTTGGGGGTGTATTCTTCTTTCATGTGAACGTTTATGACATACTCCGGATTATACATCAAATCCATGGCTTTGTCGATTACTGATAAATTTTTCGGACTCGTGAAATTTATATACGGTATGTCGTTTTCGTCCTTGACCGCAAGCGCGCCTCCGCCGCTGACAAGCAGCGAATGGAGTGTGTCGGTTCCCACGACGAATCCCCACCTGTCCTCAGGTCCCATTATGCCGTCGCTGTTGAGGTCTAAAGCCGTGTCTTTGACTATATCGTTCAGAGCGTCCATCGTCCATTTGCCCTCGTTTACTAATTTATACGGCAGTTCAATGCCGAAACTGCCCATTAAGTCTTTATTGAACAGCAGCGCGCTTGTCGCCTCATTGTCAAGAATCAGCAAATCGCCGCCCATCAGAAAATTTTTATTGGCTATCGACATGGATTTTACCGCAGGGTCCCACCACGGCATGTTTAAATCAATATACGTCAAATCATCAACGTTGACCAGCAGACCCGCAGTTACCACTCCGGGGACAAGATTGTTGAAAATGACAGCCGCGTCGTAAGCGTTGTCGCCGGAATTTACCGCTTTTTTCAATACCGCAACGTCGTCCGGTCTGGCTACCATTTGAATATCAATATTATATTTATCCATTATATTCATATTTCTTTTGTAAACCGCGTCGTTGATAGGGTCGCTGTTTTGTTCTTCGGCGACAAGCTCGCGCGGGTCGCTGTCCCCTACCCAGTCGCCGATATATTCAATCTGGTGTGCGAAAAAAGTGAAAGCGTAACCCCCGAAGTCCATATCCGGCAAATCGGGTTCAAGCCTTTCCTGCGCGGTATCTTCTTCGACTACCTGCCGACTTTCGGGATTCGGATTATTGTCAATATTGCTGTCTTTATTATCCGCCGGGGCTTTATCCCCGCATGAAAATAACAGCAGGGCAAACATGCCTATTATTAAAATTACTGCGATTATTTTTTTCATAATATTATTTTCTCCTTTATATTTTTTTGTATTAAATAGAACTTGTGTTATGTAGAAAATGCTTAAACTGTACGGGCGTTTTCGTAGGGACGACCGCCCCCGGTCGTCCGGAAATCTGATTTATCTCCGATTTTACGCAAGCATTTCCTTTTACGCGGACGGTCGAGGGCGACCGTCCCTACGGATTCACATTTTCGTACAAAATATAAATTTTATTCGTTACTTATAATTTTTTCTATCCATAGTTTAAAATGTTTCACATGAAACATTTTATCAGAACATGATTTCTGAATATACTGTTACTTCACTTGCCGATAATATAAATTCTCTATCTCTATTCCGTTATGTATTCATACTTCATATATTATCATTTCTCCTGTTAATACGCCTAATAAAATAATAATACCACAGTTACGTTTTAATGTCAATGTTTTTGAAAATTCTCCGCGTCACGGAAAATTTGGAAAATTCGGGGAACGCAATTAATCGTTGCTTTACTTTATAGTTAACTAATGATAAAATATAAATATACGCTTATATAATAATTACGGAGATTCTATTTTTATGAAACGGCTCAATATAATGTTTGCCACAGATGAAAATTACAATAAATGGATTTATAACAGGTCGGACTGGGAGCAGACCAGAAAAGATTTGAATATGACGGAAGTTATAAATTACTTTGGAAAAAGCTCAAAAGATTTTCCGGTCGAATATCTGTATAAACCATGTCTGGAGCAAAGCGACGCGGAATACAGGCTGGAAGTTATGCAGGAACTTTTGGCTGACGGGAAACTGTTTAAAAATATCTCGGATTTTTGCCTTAATATAAGAAGATTCAAAATGCTCCTGCGTGATTTTAAAGAAGAAAAACACGGGATTCAAAAACAATACAGGTTTTTATTGTTATGCGGGGAATTTACGGTAACGGTAAACCGTTTGAAAATAATACTGTCAGACGCAAAATCCGGGGGATTTAAAAGATTATATGATTTCTGTCTGGAAATTACAGACGACAAAATAATTAAATCAATGGATAAAGAATCTGTCAGCCTGATTGACGAAATCAGCGCGATATTGACAAATACGGGAATCGCGATAAACCGGGCTGAAAAGATACTTACGGTCATTGACTGCGAAGAACCGGGAGAAACTGAATTATTAAAAGAAGAAATTTTTGAACTTTACGGGATAAAAATAAAAGACGGGTTTTCAATAGTAGACCCCATGCCTTTATCTTACCTTGAGGAAAAAGTTTTAGAAGTCATTACAGAAAATCATGAAGAAATTTTCGGGAACTTAAAAACTTTTTTTGATGTTTACGGTTCTGACGGGCAGATTATGGACGATATAAAAATTATCGCGGATTTACTCCCGCAGTTTTTATTTTATATCACATATCTGGAATTTGTCATAACTGCCGGACAGAAAGGCTTGCCTGTATGCAAACCGGTTTTTTCAGACGACGGATTTTACGCGACAGACGGCGCGGGAATCGCTTTGATTATGAAATTTTTTGCCGCGCAATCCCCTGTTGAGGATATTATACGCAACGATATAAAACTGCCGAAAGGCGGTACGTTTATTTTATCCGGACCGAATCAGGGAGGGAAAACTATTTATCTTAAAATGGTCGGGTCGTCGGCTTATCTGGCAAAATGCGGCTGTTATGTGTTTTGCAAAGAATGCCGCCTGCCGTTTTACGATAATATCCTGACGCATTTTTTGCAGAAAGAAATTTTAGGGAAAAGCCGTTTAATCGAAGAAATCGAAAGGATAGAAGTGCTTTCACAAAATTTTAACAGAGACAGCCTTGTTTTATTAAACGAAAGTTTTACAAGCACAAGAAGAAAAGACAGCGTGGATATTGCCGTACGCTATATCAAAAAATTCGACGAAACCGGTTGTTCCGTAGGGTTTGTCAGCCATTTTTATGAAATACCGGAGATATATAAAAACGGCGAAAATAATATTATTTCTTTACGCAGCGGAATCGGCGAAGAAGGCTCAAGAACATATAAAATTTCGGAGCAGAAAGGCGACGGTTTCGCGTACGCAAAAGATATAGCGAGAAACTGCGGCATGACATACGAACAGTTGACTGACGTTGTAAACAATAATATAAATACGAAAACAGCGGGGTAAAATCAATGAAAAATATAGATTTGCTTTACTTTGACAATAACAATTATCAGCCTGCCGATGCGGGACGAGTGAACGATTTATTTATATCCGACATGGGAATCGAGCATATTAAAAATTTAGAAGGTTTTTTCAGTTACGAAACGTATGAAGTCTTTATAAACACTATAAGCGTTCCCCTGACAAATCCTGAAAAAATCATAGAACGCCAGAATATACTTAAAGATTTTATAGAATATCCGGGGATTGCCCAAAAAATGAAGTCAATATGCGACGAGATAAAAATAAACAAATGCCAGTCTCCCGAAACTGACGCAAAACAAAGAATGATTGACTTCCGGAATATTTTATACAGTTCGATGGATGTCTCACAAGAGCTCGCAAAACAGCTTACGCACAGGGATTTTCGCAGCAATTCGCTTAAAGATTTAAGAAACCAGCTTGACTGCAAAGAAAAGACAGAGAAACTAAAAGACCGCATAAACACGATAGTCGGGTTATGCTTAAACGATAATATAGCGTTAAACGTCGAATACGGCTCAGGGTTTAAATTCAAGACTGCGTATATATATTCAGACAATAACAGAAACAATAAAAAAGAATCAAAAGAAAACTCCATATTGAAATTTTTTCAAAACAGAATACCCAGACAAAAAGAAATTATAAACGGTTTTTATTATAACGAAAACTTTAGAATAGAAGCGCAAGTTGACGGGGAAAAAGGCATAACGCCGTTGATAGCCCCGTACTTTACGTCTGTTATTACAGATTTGAACAGGCATATACTTAATTTTTGCTCGGCGTTGTCCAAACAGCTCTCGTTTTATATAGCCTGTATAGAAATAGTGAAATTCATGGATAACAATAATATAAGAACGGTTTATCCCGAATTTCACGACGGCGAAACAAAGATAAACGCGAAAAATCTGTACGATTTCGGGCTTCTTCTGCCCAAAACAGGCGAAGAAAAAGAAAATAACAATGTCAGTTCCGTAACGCCTAATGATTTTGACGACTGTGGTAACACCGTATATTTGATTTCCGGAGCGAATCAGGGAGGTAAAACGACTTTTTTGAAAAGTATCGGAATCGCGCAGTTATTCGCGCAGGCAGGATTAAAAATCCCCGCCGACGAATATAAGTGCCCGGTATTCAATAATTTTTTCAGCCATTTCCCGAAAGACGAAGACGAAGATTTGAATTTCGGCAAATTAGCCGAAGAACTTACCCGTATAAAAAAAGATATGCCGATGATAACAGACAACGCGCTTGTTTTATTAAACGAATCGTTCGCGACCACAACAGAAACGGAAGGGTTTCAAATCGCCACGGATATACTCAGAGCCGTATTTGAATTTGAAACGCCGCCGAAAATTTTATTTGTCACGCATAATTATCAGCTATTGAAAAAACGCCGTGAAGTCGGCAGGCTTTTAGCGAAAGAAACAAAAATAAAAAGCCTGATTGTATCGGAAGGACATAACGCAACTGACAGGACATATAAAATAATCGAGGGAGAACCGCAGGAAAATATCAATACGGCAAGTTTTTTAAATGATTTGTTTTTCAGATAGCCGTGAAGCGTCAAAAAAGAACCGGTCCCTTTTTCAGGACCGGTTCTTCTCTTGCGATTTTAATAATTTTTTATTCTCTTTCTGCGTATCGACTCTAACTTTTTATAGTACATTCCCGCGATGATTGAAGTCATAAGGATTATCGCGCCTGTTATTATGAGCAGCATTTTGCCGATTCCGCCGGTTTCGGGGAGTTTGGGTCCTTCACCTTCATACTTGTTGATGAACTCCGGAACCTCGTCCACGCCCAATTCCTCGCCGTCAAGAGTGTAGCTTAACGCAACGATTAATTTATCAGTCACATCATCATACGTTACAGTAACTTTGACCATGTACTCCCTGTCGTCGTACTCGCAGCCGTCCTCCGGGTCTATTTCGGTTATTCGGTAGTTATACACGCCTTTTTTCAGATTCGGTATAGTGAAACTGAACCCTTTATCCGCCGACCCGTTTGTGTATATCGGGTCGCTGCCGACTTTCGGCACCCAGTCCTCGTCGACTAACTCGACTTCCTGCAGAACGAACGTGAATAACTTACTCCGGTCGCCGCCGCCCTCGATTGTCTTGATACCGCAGACTTTCACGTCTATTTTCGGCTCTTCGTATTTGTTGCGGAAGTGTACGTAGTCGCCCTGTCCTATCGTAAGGCTGCATTTCATCTTGGCGAATTTCGCGTAGCCGATGAGCATTCTCTGGTCATATAACCAATATTTATTTACAGGATTGTCCGTTCTGTAATAATCGCCCATGATGCTGCCGTTCATCAGATAACATATATCGTCCTCAACCGTAAATTTAACAGTACCAGTGCCATCAAATTCTATATAGAATCTGTCAGTAATTTTTACATCTGTTAGGGTTCCCGACACGCTTCCGGTGTATATTTCCCCTTCGTCTTTTTTAGTGATTGTAACGTTATCTCCGGTAACAGTCCAGATGAGTTTCAAATCATGGTCGGGAGGGAGATACCCGTCGTAGGAGAACGAGAGCCAGCCGGAATTATCGCCGTCGGGTTCATAGAGCATATTAAGCGACGTTATACATTTGCCGTCATCGACAGGGCTGTATGCTTCCATCATTCTTTCAATCATTTCTACAGCTTTTGCAAATACGTTGAGTCCGTTTTCGCCTAAATATAATGGTATTTCCTTTTTAAATCCGTCAGCAATGCCATGTCTTGCGGCTACTGTTATCGTCGGGTCTCCCGGATATGGCCTATTCGGAACGCTGTCGGGCCATTTATCCAAATTTGTCGGGTCCCAGTCGTATTCAGGGTATAATAACCTAAGTTCATAGTACCAAACCAATAATTTAGATAAATACTGGCAGTTGTTTTGCAGTTCCCCCCAAGTTATTGCACTAAACGGTAAAGTCTCTGTAAACCCGAACAGTTTTACATATTCATTGAGCGACGGACTTGCAACTTGCGCGGCAAGCTGATTAAACATCGCATAAGCGAGAGCCGGCTGGGTATGATATACCGTGTCGAACAACTCATAATTAATATAATGATATATTTCGGGATAATCCCCTTCTTTACTTTGATAGCCAGGCTGAGTGAGCCATTTATCGGAGCAGAACGCTATGAATTTCTCTTTGTCATCGTCCTCAAAATTATACTCGCCTCCTGTATACTCTAACTCACCCTCCAACGGAAATTTTTGAGTGTTATTACTTCCCGTACCCTCCACTGTGCCGGACTGCGGGTAGTATATCTTGATATTGCCTGCGTTGTCCACTACGACCACGACTGTGTAAACGTTCTTGTCATACTGCCAGCCGTACGCGGTTTCGATTTCCTCGCTTATTTCGAAATAATATGTATTGCCGTTCTCGAACGGGAAGTCGTCGAGGTTGAACGAGAAATAGTATTCGGTATCCACGGTGTTGAGTGTTATTTCCTTGCTATCTTCATAGGGCGGTACGGTCGGGTCGCCGTTTTCATCGACTGCCACGAGGTTGAACTTGAGCTGTTTGGGTAAATCCGACGGAGTATCGACGAGGTTTAATGTTTTTCTTACGTCTATCTCCACAGACTCGCGTTCTTTGTATATGTTTCTGAAGGCGATTTCACTCGACCCGCCGTTGACATTCAGCGTGCATTTCAATGTGACAAACTCCGCGTGACCTGTGATAACTCTTTGTTCTGAAGTTGACGCCCGCAGAATATCTCCCTTAATGGAACCGGCAAGCAGATACTTTCCATTATCCACAAGCGTAAAGGTCACGGGGATTCCGAAGAGATTTGTCACGGTTATCACGTCTGCTTTTCTGACTGCGACACCCGTTGGTCCATCGGTATAGTCGACATCGTTTATTTTTACGGTCACTCCGGAAGTCGTATTCCATGTGAGCAATGTATCATATTGTTGCTCTAAATCGGCGATACCAGCCATGTGGTCAATGAGTTGTTGGAGAGTTTTTATATTTTCAGAATGAGTTCTGCTTTCAGTATCTGCATTTCTATGCGGCACAAACCCGTCATGGCTGAATGTTAAAGTTCCGCTCGTTTCATTGATTGGCGTATATGTCATATTCAACGAAGTCGTTTTGTCAGCGTTGTACTGCACCATCATTTCCTTGAGCATATTCATTGACTGATTTAAATAAGAGAATTGATAAGGAGAAGGAGAACTGCCGCCGCCATCATTGCCGACATTGTATGCCATTTGATACCCTATTAAAGTTTGACCCCAGTTAGGACTACCGCCATCATTACCTCGGGCACGAGGTAAAGTATCAATTTGCGTCACATTAGTATTCGTAGAATCATAATATTGCTCGTAAAACCAAACTGCGCTGTGCATCAAGTTAGCACGGTATGTAGCGTTATTTTGTAGTCCTGAGTTGCCGTTTGCGTTGTAATCGTTCGGCAAACCGAAGAAACGTTTGAAATCGACATCGTTAAGACCGCCTAAATACGGCGACATCAAAGAGAACGCGAGCGCGGATTCCTTATGCGTGCGGTCATATTCCGGAGCTGTTAATAATGATAATGTCGTGCCGACAGCCGGTAAGGTTTTGCCGCCTACTTCCGCGCAGCACACTACAAAATTAGCGCTGTCCTGAGGACCGGATAACTGACCTGTGCTGTTGTCGTAATTATATGAATGCGGGTAGCCGCTTTCTCTCTTATACGCATTCGTGGTATCCGATTTCTCGGCGTATGAAATATTAATATGTTCGTCCGTGCCCGATGTCATCCCGGCGGGGTAAGTTGCTTCCGCTACGCTGTTCTCTACAGTGACAGTCACGATGTATGAATTAGTGTCGTATATCCAGCCGTCGCCGGAAGGTCCCGGTTGCTCGGATATTCTGAAATAGTATGTATTGCCGTTCTCGAACGGGAAGTCGTCGAGGATAAATGTGCAATAGTCGTCTTTTGCTTCGTTGAATTCTATGGTTGCGGTCCTTTCGTAGCGCGGTTCGGTCGGGTCGCCGTTTTCATCGACTTCCACGAGGTTGAACGTGAATGTTTTTGGTAACTCCGACGGAGTATCAATAAAAGTGACTGTTTTCTTCACGTTTATCTCCACGGGTCCGCGTTTCGTGAATGTGTTTTTGAACGCCAGTTTCGCGTTTGTCGCGCCGTAGTAGAGGTTTGCCTTAGCTTCGAGGTCAACGGGACGGTTTATCACACCGATACCCGCAACGGCCTGTTTAGAAGTCGACCAAGTTCCACCTCCCGTAAGTACATTAATAATATATACATCTTTTACAGGTATCGTCGAGTTCAGAGAAGCTGTAGCCGTCACAAGATTTATAATTCCGTCCGTCGGAATTGAACCGATGTCTACATAAAATTCGGGATATGAAGTTCCGTTATGGCTAAGCGTCAGTTCTTCTGATAAACTGCCGCCTTTTGCCAGGGACAGATTTTCGCCGTAATTCGATGTAAGTTTTACCGGAACATTGGTTAAAGCCGTAAAGTCTACCGGAAGAAGGTCAACATTTACTTTGACCGGTCCGTACCAGTTGCCGTCGCGTTCCGCCGAAGATGTGTCGAAGTTTACGCCGAGCGATAATTCTGTGATTACTTCGCCATCGTTTCTCGCGTTTGTTGCCGCATTAATCAACACGTTATAAGCTTCCCATATTCTTGGGCCCGATTCGTCGACGCCATTGTAACCTTCAATATATATTACATAATCTTCTTCGCTGGATTCGGTGCCTGCCACCCAATCTATATTATCCGAAAAATGCCAAATTGCAAGCTGCGTCGCGCAGTACGCTTCCGCCGCCGTAAGCTCGTCAAGACTGCCGCCAACCCCCATTGCCCGTATAGCTTCCAGATTATCATTTCCGGGTCCGGGCACAGTACTCCAGTCGCCCGCTAACCTGTCTGTCATTCTTTTTTTAGTAGCCATAAATCCGTTGCGTATCAGCCACAGTATTTCATTGTAAGTATAGGGGTATTTTGTGATAAATCCTTCTAAATTATAATATGGGTTATAACTGCCGCCATCAAACGGTACTTTTTCCTGTATGCAATATGCCGCTCCGACGACTACATTATCAACATTATTATCCTTATATAAATATCTATATACGATTCCGTTATTGATTCCATCTAAATTTTTGAAAATATTTGCGTTGGTATGATTAGCATTCCAATTAATACCATACGTACCATACGGTGGATTAATCGGCCGGGTAGTTCCGGCATGTACCAATTCTCCTGTGCCGACATGAGGAGAAGGAATAATCTCAATCGTCTGGTCTTCGGCGGTAGTAAAGCCGCCCTCGACTGTTCCGTCGGGGTAGTATATGATTATTTTGCCGTTCTTAACTTCTATTTTCACGATGTACTCTATCGGGTCGTAGTCCCATTTTGAATCGCTGCCCGGTATTTCTTTTATTCTGAAATAATACGGGCTCCCGGTTTCCGTCAGTCCGGCGATAGGCTCGAAATATATCGTGTATTCTCCCTCGCCGTTCGTGGGCAGGACTACAGTCTGCAATCTGCCGTTTTCGGCGGTCGGCGCAGGGGTAAGCTCGTTGCCGTCTTTGTCTACCTGCCTCAGCTCGAATGTGAAGCTCGCGGGAGGCGCGCCGTCTCCGGTGATGATTTTTTTCGCATGTAACAACACCACGCCGGGTTCGACTACGTTCTTGATTTTGAACTCCACGCTGTTTGTCAGATTGTTGTATGAGACAAGATTTGTGTCATTTGAGCCGAGCTGTATGTTTTTCACGGTGCCGTCGCTGTCTATCGTGAACATTATCGGGTCGATGGGACTTACCCCGTTGGGCGGGTTAATTTCGGCAAGCATGTATGTCCCGGAGAAATCGCCGTTATCCGTCAAGTTATCTGCCAACGCCATTATATCCGCGCTGCTCCATCTAACATAGCCGTCGCCTCCGGTGGTTTTAAGGGGTATTAATTCGGATTCCCAGTCATTATCAAACGTTGACGTTTTGACTAATTTGAACCCTACTCCCGCCATTGGCGTGCCGTACGCGCTCAGATTATCTTCGGGCACTCCCACTTTCAACAGTTTTATCTCCGGCGCGCCTATCCTGCCGTTTGTCATAATCCATGGGTTTATGCCTTCGCCGCTGTCGGGTATCGCTTCTCCGATTGTCAGAAATTCCGGCGTTTCGCCTATAGTTACCGTAAATTCTTTTACCCTGTCTGCCGGATTCGCCGGGAGTTCGTAGCCGTGGGGCGCCTGTGTCTCCACGAACCTGTAATCGCCCTCAGGCAGTCCGAACACATATATATATCCGGGGTTGCTGCCGGTTCTCCTGTAGTCCGTCGTCAGATTTACCGTCGTGCCGGTCGGGCTGTACCAGTATGCCGTCCTGCCGTCTACGGTGCGTCTCGTGAATCCGCCGCTGAAAGCGGGAGTGCCCAGAGTTTCCCATGTTTCGCCGTTGAGTTTTTCGATATGGAATACTGCTCCGTTCAGCCCGGTCAAAGTCGTTCCGTCGATTTTCTTCAGCGCAACACCGCTCGGTATGTCGTACATCGCGACGTTATTCCCTTCGTCGGTGTTAATAATACCCGACTGGTTTCCCGTGTAATATCCGTCCGCTCCGATTTCCACTAAATATATATCTTTGTCCAGATTCATGAGCCTCAGCGTGCCGTTGATGCCTGTTACGACTTCGGTCGTGGTCGTGGGTGGGTTGGGGTTGTCTCTTGTATATATAGGCACTCCGCTTTCGGGGTCGATTGCCATCGTGAATGACAGCGGTTCTTTTTCCGGGTCGTCTTTGTCTGCCCAGTAGTACGCCTCAAATTTTGCCCCTACTATCCCTTGAGAAATTCGCGTAAAATTATCCTTGTCAATATTATAGTCCCAATCGCTGTAAGGCCTGTTTACTTCTCTTACATAAACGCTGCTGAGGGCTAGACCCATCAATCTGACTTTACCGTCAATATCCGCCGTAATCGTTGTGGGTTTGTCGAGGTTATCTGTAGTATAGTGTGATTTGATAATGTCGCTCATTCCAATATCCAAATCATTGATATGCACTAATTCGCTAAAATCTGAGAAATAACTGACTTCATACTCCGCGCCCGGATTCCCTTGGATTATCACATAATTCGGCCATACTTCACCTATACTCTGATAATATCTCCATTCCGGTTTTGTGTAGGCGTCGGCTTTTTTCAGTCCGACTTCGCCCGGATTATAGCCCCAGATAGTCGCGTCGTAATAATGGTCGTAAGTTTTTTTCGTTTTAAATTCATATCCGGTCGTGGTGATTTCAACTTCGTTTGAAAATTCGGTGACGGTAGGGTCTATCAGAACCGTCCGGTACCATAAAGTAACCGCGCTGATTGCCAGATTGTCCTGATATAAATAATCCGGCTCGTAAAAACTGTCGTTGGCGGGGTCGCCATGGGTACCATAATCATATGTGGCAGGCGTATATCTTATGTCGCCGTCGGGCAGATAACCGCGCAGGTTCTTATAGCTTGAAGGAGCAGGGAAAGGTGAAGCCCACGGCAGATTTTCGAAAGTTACCGTATCTCCGTTCAGCACATTTTTATATGTTACCCGCCATAAACTGCCGCCCATATGTTCATAATTTATATTTTCCATTACATTTCCGGTCAGGGAGTCGATGTAAAACTCATTCAACGGCGCGTAATATCCTGCGGGACTATAAAAATACATAGCCCTTAATTTGTCAAAATTAGTACTGCCCAGAGAAAACTGCGCTCTTATAGCCGTGACCGTCTGCTCAAAATCAAGAGTTGACAAGTCAATCGAGGGACCAAGTATATCGTTAAATAAATCTTTCGTAGTCGGGAAGTGGAACAGAAGACCGCGTAAAAATCCGTCCGCCGCCAGTTCATAATTCCCATTCTGATATTCTTTCATGCGTTCGTTATACTCTTCTATCATAAGGTCAATGCCTTTGGCGAGAGCTGCTATCTGCGCTCTCAAATTGGCGTTATCCTGCGGGCAGGGTTCGCCAACTCCGGTGATTGCGCGGCAGTTGGGGTCGTGCGGCTGGATATATTGAACTTGTATTGTACAGTTGCAATCTCCCTTGCAATGTTCAGCCCATCCGTGTATATGGACGCCGATAGGGCATTTCCCTGCCCAAAGCTGGTTGCGGTCGTCGCAGTTGCAGCAGGAGCAGTCGGGGCATTGTTCCCCTTCGGGTATAACGCAGTTGCAGCCTACAGAAGTATGTATATGAGAATCATCCCCCATACGTTTACAACCGAGTATCTGGCAGCATTCCGTGCATTCTGTACAACGAGTGACTGTAAAATAGGTATATGCTTCACCGTTAACCCAGCTTCTTTTACAGCCGAATTTGCACGGCTCTGAGCCGATAAAACCTGTGCCGTCACAGTATTCGCACTTGACGATACCCGGGTGGGTATGTGGAACCGAACTGCGACCACATGTACAACAGTTACCGCAGGGAGTTGTTTGAGTGCAACCCGGGGTCGTACAGGGGACATCGGCGTAATCAGGACCGGGAATATTATGGAAATGCGGGAAATTGGCGGCACTACAGTTACAGCAGTTTGTTTCGGGTGTTCCGCCGTTGCATCCCGGCTCAGTACATTTTGCGACTGTGTCGAAATTACTGAACTTACCGCCGCAGTAATTGCCGTTTTCTATATATTGTTTCAACGTCCAATAATCTGCTTTCCAGTCGCCTTCGTACTTAAATCTCAGCTTCGAGGGGATAGGCGTATCATAGTTTGCGGTTAAAGAGCCGTAATTCATGGCTGCCGCCAAATCGGCTTTAAACGAAGCCATTGATTGTTTGGGAGTATCCGTCAATATTTCCCATGCATGGAGGTTATCGCCCAACTTATCATATCTGTAAGTTTCTTCTAAAAGCTCTTCCAATTTGCCGATTTTGCCCATGATATATTCGTACGGGTTTTCATTTCCCTGAAAATCCAGAAAATCATTTATCATTTTGCTCCAGTGAGTATTTTTCGTAAAGTCGCGTAGCAGCTGGCTTGATTTGATTCCCTCGCCTTCGGGAACGTCCATGCCGAATTTGCCGAGGTTTATTATGAGTTTCTGTCTGCCGTCCGGCAATTCGGTAACAGCGTAGGACAAAGCCGTGCTTCTGACGGCGGCTTCAGCCGCCGCATGGTCGGGGGTAGGACTGTAATCAGTCAAATCCTTGAATTGACTTTGATACATGATGAGGTCTGTGGAGCGGACAGCCTTGGGTCCGTTTTCGCCGACTATATTTGTCCATTTTCCGTAAGGGTCTACGTAGAACGGTCCGAGGTCGGGCTGAACCGAGAAAAAGTTCTGAACGGACGAGTTGACGTCGCCATACCTTATGGCTGCGTATGGGGAGTCACCCCAAATTCGTGCCTTAGGATTTTTACCTCCGTAATTGCTATAGAACAAATCGTTTAAGTTTGACCCGGCGTTTGCGCCTTCAACAAATTTGTCAAATCCGGCGAATCTCAGGTTCGCGCTGAGGGTATCTTCAACGATGACATAATCCGTAGCGGGTCTGTCGGGTATTTCCTCGAAATGGTCCTGCAGACCGTAGAAAGGCACAGCCCACGCAAATCCGTAGTACCAATCGTTGTTAAGCGACGGCACCTGCACTTTGGTTGCTTTCGATAAATAATTTTGATAGTTCACCCCGCCTGTTTCATAGTCGGAGACAAGCCCTTTGAAAATGTCGTCTTCGTCTCTCTCAGGGGGAACGGGAGGCCATACGCCGATGGGACCGGGGTCAAAGCCGGGGTCGGGGTCGGGAGGGTCGTCCGGAGGATTGATTGTTATTTTCCCTTTCAATTCTTCGCCGAATTTTAATTCAAGCTCTTCTAACCCTAAGCTAAAATCAAACCTCGCGTTTCCGGTTGCCGTTCCGCCGCCGATTATATAATTTTTCGCGTTTTCGTTAAACGTTACCTTAAATTCTAATGTCTGTCCGTTCCAGTCGAACACCCCTGTCGCCACTTCTACGTTGTTTATTTTCAGCGGGAGTTCTTTCGGCGGGAGAATTGAAAGGTAATCCGGGTCGCTGAGCCATATAATCGGGAATGTAAGCGTGTCGCCGTTCTGTATAATATAGCGCGTGTCTTTAACAGTCCAGACTAAATTAAATTGCAAGCGGGCGCCGTGACGCAACTGTATTTCGTCTCCAATATTTTCAACCGGTGTTCCGTCTATAGTGACGTCCATGTCGTACTCGACTTCCAGTTTAGGATTACTGCCCGTAAGGCTGAAGCTCATCGCCATAGCCTGCATGAAACCTCTCTCGTAACCCTCTATCGTGAACGGTAAATCCTCATCTTCTTCATCGTCGTCATAACATTCTTCATCATGCGTATGGGTAGTTATGGGACAAACGAGTATGTATTCGTAGCATCCTTCTTCGTCGCTATGCTTATGTCCCTGTGTCGTAGGTTCTGTTATCACGGGTTCTGCCGACGTCGGAGGTGATGTGACAGGTTCTGTAACAGGTGTTGTGTCAGGTTGCGTATCAGGCTGCGCAGATGATTCCGGCTCGGTTGACGGTTCTGTCGGAGCGTCTGTTTCGCCCGGTTCAGTTGAGCCGTCAGTCGGGTCGGTTATTTCCGGTTCGTCCGTCGGGTCGGTTGGGTTAGGCGCGTCGGTCGGGTCAGACGGCAAATCATCTTCGGTCGCAGCCGGTGTGCCGTCCGGTTCTTCTCCGTCACTCTCATTGCCATCGTCAACCGTAGTTGTAGTAGTTGTAGTAGTTGTAGTAGTTGCGGCAGCCGTATCGGGTTCTGTTATCGGCGTTGGTTCCGTTGACGCTTCGCCCGATGCTTCGGTCGGTACTTCGCCCGAAGGTTCGCTTGTGTCGTCTTGATTTTCCCCGTCGCCTGCGTCATTGTCGCCGCCTTCTTCGTCGCCGCATTCGGGTATATCGCATACCAGCACGCGTTCGTAGCACTCCGGTCCGTGTTCATGCGTCTCAAGTCCGCATTTCGGCTCGCGCTGTTCCTCTATCAAATCTTCTACGGGCATAGAAAATGCCGAATGCGAAAACAACACCAGTACAGTCACCGCTATTGCCACGCCCAGTATCACAAACAGCATTAGCAGCAACTTATTATTTTGCGCGCCCTTTCCTGTTATTCCTTTTCTTATCGGATTTAAATTAAAATCATTTTTCATAATATTTCACCCAATTTATTATTGTTTATTTTTTACTGTATTGACATACTCACTCTCATCTAATTATATATTAACACTTCGCAGTCACAAACCAGTCTCATATTAGTCTTTTTCTACGTTTTTTTTCAATTTTTTTTAGTCTTATTTTGAAATTATTAATCATGTGTATTAAATTATACATCATATTTGTAAATATTGCAAGATATAAATTTTTCATGGCGCAAAAAAAAGTTGTTTTTCGCGAAACAACTTTTTTATACTATCATAAAAACATATATTTATTTTACCTGTCGTACCATTGCGCCTGCGTTGAATACAGTCTCGCGTATTCGCCGCCGTTCGATAATAAATCATCGTGAGAGCCGTCCTCAACTATTTCGCCGTCCCTGAATACGACTACCCTGTCGGCAAGCGAAGCGACACTTATTCTGTGCGTAACCATGATAACGGTTTTGCCCTCGGTCATCGCTATGTATTTTTTGAATACCCCGGCTTCGGCAAGCGGGTCGAGATTGCTTGTCGGCTCGTCAAGCACGATAAAATCCCGGTCGCGGTAATATGCACGCGCTATCGCTATCTTTTGCCATTGCCCGCCGGACAGCTCAGTCCCGCCGATGTCTTTTCCGAGCATAGCGTCTTTATCCTCGCCCTCAAACCCCGAAAATTCGAGCGCGGCATCAATTTGATTTTCGTTTCGCTCCCTTTCGACGTCGCCTAAAAATACATTGTCGGCGATTGTAAAAGTGTTAAATCTCGCGGGCTCCTGAAATACGCACGACAAAGAATTATATCTTGCCGGATAACCGACACTTTTTATATTGCTGCCGTTTAGCAATATATCGCCGGCGGCAGGTTCGAGCATTCCGGTCAGCAGTTTGATAAACGTTGTTTTACCCGCTCCGTTTTCCCCGACAAAAGCGACTTTTTCACCTTTGCGTATTGTGAAATTAATATTTTTTATTCTATAATCGTCTGTAAGAGGATAACGGTAAGTTATATTTTTAGCCTCCAGACTTTCTATATCCGATATTGTTTTCGCGCCGTCTGTATTATTTTCTGAAACCTGTTCGTTCAAATCAACCAATTCAAAAAACTGCGCCGATTCGTTTTTCTTCGAGATAAAATTCGCGATTGAGCCGAATAACTGCGAAGTGCTGCCCATGAGAGTGCCGATTAATGCAAGCACCGCGCCGAGCGCGCCTATTGAGAGTTTCCCCTGCGCCATCAAGACAATCGCGAAAACATTCGCCGCGATACTCGCGATATTCGATATAAAACCGCTCACCGTTCCGAGTATAAACACGTTCATTTGATTTTTCTTTTCTTTCACTACATAATCGTCCGCGAGTACTTTCCATTTGGCGAAGAAAAAATCAAACAGGTTCAACGCTTTTACTTCTTTCGCAGAACCTCCGAGCAAAACGCCCTGATAATATCCGGCTTCGCGCAGGATTTTCCCGTTGTCGCGGGAGAATTTAAAATTAAGTTTGTTGCCGACGTAAGTCGTATAGAGCGTGGGTATAGGCGCGGCAAGCACGATAAAACATAAAAGCGGGTGAAAAATATACAGCGAAGCGGCGACCATGACGACAGAAACGACTTTCGCGATTATGACATAGCCCTCGATTATAACGCCCCTTTGGAGCGAACTCCATTCGCCGCCCATAGAGTCAAAACTGCGGTTGATTATATCGTTGATTTTCGGGACTTCCATATAGTCCGGGTATAGTTTCGAAATTTTTTTGAAAAGTTTCGCCTGAAATTTTTCCTGCAATCTGTGGTCCTGCACTTTGCTCAGCCGTTCAATATCCTCGCCACCGTAAAGATAACGGTTTATTATATTGCTTAAAAATCCGATGAACCAATATAAAACCGCAAGCCCTATCAACGAAACCAACTGAACCATCTGCGGGTCTGTTATCTCTGAATACGCGTTTGTGTTGTCGATATATCTCCCCCATATAAACGCCGTTACCGGCTGCAATACGCTCAGAATTATCGCAAGGCTTAAAAAGATGCCGCACATAAATCTCGCCGATGAAAAAACATACTTAAAAAGCCGCGTCAGATAAGATAATTTCGGGGGATTTTCTTTCAGTATATCTTTCTCGAAAACTGCCGTGTTGTCGTCGAATTTTATTTCGTAGGGTTTCGGCGCGCCGGGGTCGTCGCACCCTGCGTTTTTCTTCTTTTTAGACATTAACAACCGCCTCCTCCCTGTCGTCGCGCTTATACCATTGCTTTTGCGCGTTGAACATTTTCGAATATATGCCGTCTGTTTTCATCAATTCGCCGTGTGTGCCGGATTCTTCGATTTTACCGTCACTTATTACGAAAATCCTGTCGGTTATCATAGTCGAGCCGAGCCTGTGGGTTATAAATACCGCCGTTTTATTTTCGACCATACCCGCAAACTCGTTATACAGGCTTGCTTCCGCCATAGGGTCAAGCTGTGAAGTCGGTTCATCGAGCAACAATATGGGCTTGCCGCCCATGAAAGCGCGGGAAATCGCTATTCTCTGCCATTGACCTCCGGATATGTCAACGCCGCCCTCGAAATCCCTGCCGAGCAAAGTGTCATAATTTTTCTCGAACTTTTCCGTAAATTCGTCGGCTTTGCCTTTTTTCGCCGCCGCTTTTATTTTATCGTCGTTCTCGATTTCGTCAATGTCGCCTATCCCGATATTTTCTTTCAGCGTAATGCTGTATCTCGGAAAATCCTGAAATACAGGACCGAATATTTTTGTCCTTACGCCCAACGGGTATTCGTCAAGTTTTTTGCCGCCGACTAATATTTCTCCGCTGTCGGGAGAAAAAAGACCGAGCAAAAGTTTTATCATAGTTGACTTCCCCTCGCCGTTTTCGCCGACAATCGACGCTTTCTCACCGTTGTTTATCTTGAATGTCAAGCCCTTTAATATATCTTTGTCCGTGCCGGGATATTTGAACCAAACGTCTTTGAACTCAATGTCAAACGATTCCGGCAAATCTTTTTCCGTTCCCTCGGATTCGTCGGATAAATCGAAAAATTTATCATAAAAATCGTATGAGTTTATATGAAATCCCGACCATTTAAAGAAGCCTGCGACGCCTTCTAAATTTCCGTATATACCGCCAAACATCAGACCTGTCATAGCGATAAATAATCCTACCGACATTTGACCGTTTACAAACAAAACGAGTAAAATAATCACGTTTGCGATTGAACCTATTTTTGTGATGTTGCCGCCCAATAAAATTTGTTTGATATTTTTGAAGTAATAGCGTTCGTAATCGCGGTTTCTCTCGTTCAGTCTGCTTTTATATGTATCTATCAAATAATCGTAATTCCCATACGCTTTTAATTCTTTTGAGAAATTCCGCGACCTTAAATACCAGCCGAGAGTGCTGTATTTCCGTTCTTTTTTCCAGTATGTTTCAAGTTCGGTATATATGTTGTAATTTGTTTTTGAAGATATAATCGTTTCAATTATAAACGGAATCATTACGGTCAATAAAAGCCACCATCTTATGCTTAAAATATATCCGAGCGTGCCAATGCTTGCGATTAATG
>Ga0082212_10003022_pt1 | contig 24058 bp, 15 predicted proteins | sample TergutNt197P3_FD_71548 | JGI IMG/M metagenome (GOLD analysis project Ga0082212, IMG submission 71548) | Neocapritermes taracua P3 segment gut microbial communities from Petit-Saut dam, French Guiana - Nt197 P3 | ecosystem: Host-associated > Arthropoda: Insects > Digestive system > Gut ... | reverse complement strand
AGCCGATCATACGAAATGAAACCCAATAACAGGATGGCCAGTACAAGCATGCTGATGGTAACAGGATTTTTTACCGCGAAGTTGATTATTTTTCTCATATACTTGTCGTTTATCTTAGCACACGGACGCGGCTGTTGTCGCGCAACGTTTCAAATCCCCTGATTATCAGGTTGTCGTTTTCGTTCAATCCTTCTATCACCTGCACATTGTCTTCATCTTCAATGCCGGTTACCAGGTTGCGTACGACTGCCGTATTTCTTTCCACGACAAATACATAGCGGCGGTTTCGGTTGGTAAGAAGCGCAGTCTTCGGTATGACAATAACGTCTTCGGCCCTGTCGACAACTACATTTGCATTGACAAACATGCCGGGGCGTAGTTTCAGCGACGAATTATCGATGATAATCTTTCCCCTGAATGTACGCGTTTCGGTACTTATCGCGGGCGACAGTTCGGTAATCGTACCTCGTATCGTATCATACGGCAAGGTATAGTGCGTAATATGTACCGGTTGATTAATAGCCACATATTCGATTGCGCTTTCGGGAAGATTGATATCCATGTACAGACGCGTGTAATTCATGATGCCTACCATGGGTTGATTGTTGGCGACCTTGACGTTTTCCGAATAGTGCGGCAACGAGACAATGACTCCGTCGAAGGGCGCAATGATATTCATTTTCCCAAGGTTGATATTGGCATTTTCAAGGTTATATCGCGCTTCTATTATTTGTATCTCTGTATTACGAATTTCCGCAGGAGTTCCTCCGCCCAGTTCCAGCAATTCTTTTCGCTTAATTAACTCCTGTTCGGAATTTTCAAGGTTAAGTTTTCTTGTATCAACTCTCTGGTTGTTTTCATACTCCCTATCTTCGAGGCGGATAATTAACTGACCTTTTTTGACTGCGTCTCCCAACTTGAACGGTTTACCGGTTTGGGGATTCGTCTGAAGATAATACAGTCCGCTCATTTCGGAATTTAAGTCTCCGGTAACAGTAGCCATTGCGGTGCCGGAGGTATTAAGCAGCTTACTTATGGAACTGAATTTCAATTCACGTACCGAGACGGGCGTTTCAATATCGTTCGGCCCTGATTGCGGCTGATTGTTGCATGATGCAAGAATAACTGTACATATAGCGCATAGCGCCATGCGTTGCGGCTTCTTCAAAAAGTGAAAACCGTCTTTGCGAATCGCTTGTCTGAATGAATGGCGAATGTTAAACATATCGTTTATTTATTTTATTATTATTATTTTAAGTTAATTATTTCTTCCCTGTGTAGTTCGAATCACTCAACGGAACTAACGGTTCATCTTTTACAAAATCATAGAGAGAAGCAATTTTTAAATTCAGCAATTCGATTTTATAACTGATTTTTGATGACACTAAACTATTTTTAGCGCTTGAGAGCTGCGTCTGAAACTGATTGATTTGAAAGCTTGTAATGTCGCCTTCACGAAATCTTACCAAATTAAGATCATACGTCTGTTCGGCATTGCGAACAGTTTTTTCCTGAATACCAATCTGATTACCGTAATTTACCAAATTACGTACCGTTTGACGAACACTGAGTTCAATATCAATTTTTTCGTTTTCATAATTCAATTTGGCAATCGTTTGCTGCGTCTGCTGTGCTTTCACGCGCGCTTTTTTCTCACCCCAGTCAAAAATCGGAATAGACAGACTGATTGATACACTCGGATTATTGGTTGGGGTTTCGTAGATGTTACCAAAACGTTCGTTGTCGCCGATAATACCGACTTGAAGCGAAACATTTCCCCTGAACTCGTTTTGCGCTTTTATTGTAATCATTGTCAAATCAGCTAAATCCATGGCTATCTCACGTTGACGCAATTCCATGCGCGATGACAAACCGCTTTGTATTGCCCGCCCCTGATCAATGGATAGTGTTGTAACCTCGATATCTGCTATTACGCCAATATCCTGGCTAAGAGGCATTCCCAATGTCTGTTTCAAATCATCTTTGGCATTATTAAGTGTTACAATACTTCGCTGGACGCTGGATTCCGCTGTCGCCAAGTTCACTTCGGCCTGAAAAAGTTCATCTCTTGCCGACAGGTCTGCATCAACTTTACTCTTTGTGATATTATAGTTTAGCTTTGAATTTTCTAACTCCGCTTCGGTTATTTTAAGACTTTCCTGCGCCGAGTAAACGCTATAAAACTGCCTTGTTATACTCAGTTCCGTTCTCAACCGCTGTAATGCATAACTGATTGCGGCATTTTCATAATCGAACTCAAGCCTTATAAATTCCATTTTTTGACGGTTATACGTGAAAACAGGCTGGTCGTACCGAAGATTCAGGTTATTGGTGAATGCCTTGTTGCTACTTTCCGCCCCGATTCTGGTAGACTGGCTCTCCTGCCATCCGAACCGATTGGTAAGCGAGAGCGTTCCGTCGGTCCAGATGAGTGGCAGCGAACCCCGAAATGTTCCGTTCGTTCCCAAACCCTTTGTTGTATACCAGTACGAATCACGATCATCAAAACGTCGTGTTTGGGTATAGTCAAACGGATTAAGGTTCAGCGAGAATTGCGGCTTCAGGGAAGCCCGCTGCGCTTCGAGAAGAAACAGGGTTCTTTCCAGATTCAACTTGGAAGTAATCATCTGTGGATTATTTTCTTCCGCTATATCCAGCGCCTGTTCAATTGTTATCAGTTGCTGCTGCGCAAACGAAAACATGGACGTCCCTGCAAGTAAGATAGTTACCCACGCAAATTTAAACTTTAACTTTCTATTTCTCATAATTCATAATTATTAATTAACCGTCGCCATTTCCGAACTTTCAGCCCTGAAGTCTCTATCGGCGCTTGTTTCACGCCTTACGATCTTAACTGCATCTGCTGTGACCATACGTATTCCACTGACGTCGTTCGACAGTGTAACCCGAATTGTATCGTCACTAAAGATGTAGGTACCTAACCTGTACCAGCCTTCTCTGGCCCGCCGGAGGTTTATATACGCTTTATCCTCGCCACCATCATATTTCACCTTAAAACGATATTCCATACTTCCGGAAGGCCCCCGGTTATTCTGCTGCCGGCGTAGTTCTTCGGGTTGAAAAACATGATAAAACAAATCATACGTTCCTTTGGCAGGTACAGGTACTTTCCATGTCGCATATTGACTGCCGCTTCCACTTTTGATTACATAGGCAGAGCGAATATGCGAACCGTAGTATTTATCGTTTGTCGTCAAGGTCCATTGCAATGGCGGACGCCAGTTTTGTACGCCCGAATAGGGAAATGAACTATTGCCGACCTGGTCTAACCACTGCGGTAATAGCCCGACGATGTCCGGTTTGGATATCTCGAACAGACCCTCGTCTTCATTATCGACAATCACTTCTCCCGGTAGGTTTCGACTGACATTCGCCAATATGAAGTCGCCTTCTTCGGGGATTGGCACGTTTCGTTCGCGCACCATATTACTTACCGGCATATTAATCATATTTGGCAGGTTTGCCGATATCAGCGTATTCACATTAATTGCACGTGGCGCCTCTTCCCAGACTGTAACAAGTTTTTTCGTTTCATGTGCTTCCAGCGAAATCTTGCGCTTCGCACGCGGGTCGTCCGAGCCGGCTGCGCCTCCAAAGCCGCCACCGCCGAAACCGCCACCGCCACCGAAGCCTCCTCCGCCGCCGCCAAAAAGTGTTTCCACATTGACGATACCGTCATAATCTGAATCATTTGTTATCTGAATCTCTGTGACATAGACTTCCACATCACGATTGATAATATAAGTTGTTGTCGGCGTTCCTAATATGTATACAGGAAGATTCGTCGGTGAATCCCATGCTGCGATGGGCGCGCTTAAATCTTCACCGGCAACCAAACTCATTTGATCGAGTAAATCTTCAAACCTGAGATTGGTAAACCTGTTTTTATTCAAATAGGAGCGTAGTGAATCGCGAAACTCCATGTTCCCGATATTTCGTTCAGCCGGTGCAAATAAGGTGTTCGCTTTCAATGATATGATATTATCCAGCAGATCACGCTGTTCCGGATCGGACAATAATTCCTTGAACGGACGTTGTTGAATTAAAAGATTTGCCTTTTCATTATTACTGATCCCGTTCATCATCCTTGACCTGAAATCATCTCCCTTGTCTTGCAGATACAGTTCAATCAGACGGTTGGCAATGGTCCACTCCGAAGAAAAAATATTGTAACGGAAATTATACAGTTGCGGGAAGAGAAAATATTGATTGGGTTTGACTGAAATATTCATCGCGCCACGTTCCTGCGAAAAATTCCGTTCTCCTTCCGTTCGCTGAAACGTCATCATAAAGTTATTAAAAATACGAATCAGCGCATCATTGTCGCTCAGTTCCTGCCCGTTCCTTTTCGCCCATGATTTTTGCATCCGTACCTGCCGGATAACATCCAGATTATTAAATGTACAACCTTTTTCAGGGAATAAGACCATTTCGGGCTGCATCGTCTCCTGTGCCTGCGTCCATGTACGAACATAACTCCGGAACTGAACCGGCACTTCGATCAGGGAAAACCGCCTGAAAGAGTAATTTAGTGAATACTGGCTTTCCAGTGCCTGTCGCCTAATTCTTACCTGCGAAGGAAGCGTATCTATGATAGAATCGAAAGCCGATGTGAAATAATCGTTTCCTTTCAAATTCCATATATTGTATCTTGTGAAATCCACCTCAATGCATTTTTGTTCGTAATCGCCGATAATCAGAGATACAGCAGGGGTAGGAAAGTCCGTTTCAAAAATAAATATGCTGTCGGGCGGCATGATTTCGGACGAGACATCAGCCAAAACGTCGCGCATACCGGCACTATCGCCGTCCAAACGCATACGGCCCCTGAACTCGCCGTCCGGGCCTCCGGGGCCATCTGGCCGCCTGCGTTCGCCACCGCTTTCCGGACCTTGTCCTCTGAACTCGCCGCCACCACGAACACGAATACTGTCACCACCACGAACACGCAGACTGTCACCACCACGAATACGCAGACTATCACCGCCACGAATACGCAGACTATCACCGCCTGCACGCATTCGGGATCTGTTTTCGGCATCCGGACCGCCCTGGCCTCCCTGACCTCTGAAATCACCGCCTCCCTGACCTCTGAAATCACCGCCACCCTGACCTTGTCTTCCCTGACCACCCTGACCCTGGCCGCCCTGAGGTCTTGACTGGCCGCCACCGGGTCCACCGGGCGGCGCCTGTCTATTCACGTTGACTACCTGAACGTTGCCACCGGGCATACCTCCGCCAAACCCGCCGCCTCTCATGGGGCCGCCGCCAACAAAAAACATCTGCTGACCGCCCATTCTTGATCCACCCCCCGGACGGAATCCGTCGTTAGCATTGAATTCGTTAGAACGGATTGACGGAATTCTTTCGGCAGGATATCTCATCACACCTTGTGAGATGGCTTTCAATCCGTTTATTGTCTTCACCGTTAGGCGATAATTGCTGAAATAAGTGCTTTGCCAGTCCGGATTATCACTGCTGAATGCAACGCCCGGACGCGGATACCAATAAGTTTCGGGCGTAAACAGTACATAATCTTTTGTTTGAAAGCTGTATTTCTTATCGACATTAAACATATTTACTGCATATTTCTCCTGTAATAATTCAGAAGGAATATCAAGATAACAGAAGTTTTCATTGACTGTACCTTCATAAGCTATTTCCCATGTCGCAGTATCGCCTTTTGCTAAAACACGACCGAAATCAATCAATATAATCTGGTGATCACGCGTAAAGGTCAACTCTTTTCCGTTTTCCTTTATTTCACTTACCTGTAATGACGGGTTAAGGCAAAATGTAAAAACTGACGACGGTTCCTGCGCCGTTCCGTGCATGGTCGCCGTTGCCGATATGGTTTCAGGTTGTTGTTCAACGTTAATATCATATTTACCGACAACCATTTGAGGTGTATTGACATATTTATTATTGATTTCCGTATACATTGTCCGCTTTTTCGACGCCTGAACAATCGTATTGACATGATTAAATCCGGCGTACAATCCGGCAATAATCAGAACACACGCGCACGCAAGCCATCGATAGCGGCCGTATTTTGTGTTCGGCAGTCTCCTGAACAGGAATATGGATATACATAGAAACCCTAACCCGATGAAAAGGTAAATCAACCGGTGATTAATCATGGCGGACAAATTTGTAAAACCTACTATCGACGATTTCACCAAAGGAATGCTGTACATCATGTAATCAAAAAGGTAATAAAACTTTTCACCGATGTAAAACAGTGTCAAGGCAATGTATCCCAACAAGACAACGAATGTTATAGCCTGATTTTTAATAATAAGCATCAGTCCAACCGACAGTCCGAAGATAAATATCAGCGTTGGCACACTAATAATGAAAAAATAAGTAATGTAGGAAACCCAGTCAATCGTCACTTCCGACACAAAATTAAAAGTGACAACCAATGCAATGATAATCAGGTTCAACCGAATAAAAACATTCAGGTTACCCCATATTTTACCGATAACATATTCGGCATTACTGAGCGGATGCACATAAAAGACTTCGGAAGTGTCCAGCTTTTTATCCGCTTTCAGAAATTCGGATGACAGAAACACCGCAATAACAGCCTGACCTGTATTCAGCAACAGCAGATTGATGTACGGTATATTGGAAGGCAAAGCCCTCATAATCCACATTTCGTTGTTATCGCTATTAACTAATAACATAAAATTAAAAAGGCACAGAAACAATACGGCCAGCACCAGAAATATCCTGTAGAACCAGCTTCTCATCAAAAGCTTGCTTTCATATTTCGCAACATGATTTATATTACTTAACTTAGACATAATTATTTTTTATTTTAATATTGTGCAAGGCATGACTTGCCCCTACATTTTGTAATTTGTAATTTGTAATTAACCTAATCATTCACCCACCTGTTCAATTTCTTCTCCATATAATATACATACGCATGTTCCAGATTCGGCGGATAAGGCTCCGCATCGAAACCCTGAACCTCGTCTGCAACGACCTGCACTTCCCAGCCGGTACCCGACGGGATTGTCGTAATAACCGGAAATAGCCTGTCAATCACCGGTAAATCGTCACCTTTCACTTTCATCCGCCACACTTTTCCTTCGGCTTCTTTCAACATTTCTTCCGGCGATCCAAAAAAAGCAAGTTCGCCCTTATTCATCAACGCCATGCAATTGCAGGTGCTTGAAATATCACCGACAATATGTGTCGAAAGGATGATTGTTACATCATCTTCCGTCACTTTCGCCAGCAGGTTGCGGAAACGGATACGCTCTTCCGGATCAAGTCCGGTCGTAGGTTCGTCCACAATAATCAGTTTCGGGTTATGAATCAAAGCCTGCGCAATACCCAGGCGACGCTTCATACCGCCTGACAATTTGTTTGCGTAACGCTCGCGGGCTTCATACAGTCCCACACTTTCAAGCATGGCATCAACCGCCTGTTTTCGCTGCTTTGTATTATTCATACCCGACAGCCGCGCCGCATAATCCAAAAATTCATATGTTTTATATTTGGCAAAAAAACGGAAATCCTGCGGCAGGTATCCAAGTATCTTGCGCACTTCCTTCCGTTCCTTCAGCAAATTATATCCGAACACATCGACCTCGCCTGAAGTAGGTTCCATCAAAGCGACCAATATACGCATTAACGTTGATTTACCCGCCCCGTTAGGCCCCAGCAAACCGAACATCCCGGTTGGAATCTCCATATTGATGTTCTTTAAGGCATGGTTACCATTCGGATACGTCTTATTTAATGACCTTATTGAAATACTCATTTTTTTTGTATATTAAGACCACCCTTTGACGCTTTTCTTCCTATAAGGTTTAAATTGAACCTTTTTTATGTTTAAAATAATCGTTATCTTTGCAACCTGAAACAATTCAAACATTACAATAAAAGTTTTTACAATGAAAAATGCCTTTTTAAAAATCACTGCCGTATTATTCATGTTCTCGCTGAACCTTCAGGCTGCTGAACCGTACCTTGTCAAAAAAGGAAAAACCAAATTTAAAATTGTATTGTCCGATTCGCCGCAGCCGGTGGAAGTATCTGCTGCGAAAGAATTGAAAACGTATCTTGACACCATCACCAAAATCAACTGGACGATTGCAACGGAAAAAAATGTTCGGGAAAAGGATCCGCAAATTCTTATCGGAAATTCATCACGTGCAAGGAAATTCTTTCCTGAAATCGATCCGGATAAGGTTCCTTACGACGGAATTGAAATCCATCTGAAAAAGAACAAACTCCTCCTGACGGGACACGCTCAGCGAGGCACACTATATGCTGTAAACACGTTCCTTGAAGATGTACTCGGCGTCCGCTGGTGGACGTCAACGGAGCAAAAAGTACCTGCTTACAGAGATTTTGCACTGAAACCGATTGATATTTCCTATGCGCCGAAACTGATCTACAGGGAAGCGTATTACAAGGATGCAAGCGATCCGATGTTCACAATGCGAATGAAATGTAATGGAGCGCTCAGCGCCAAAATCACACCGGAATACGGCGATTATCATCGTTTCGCGTATTTTGTACATTCTTTTTACTCGCTGATACCGCCGCGCAAATATTTCGATGAGCATCCTGAATGGTTTAGCGAGATCGACGGCGAACGGAAGCATGAACGCGCGCAATTATGCCTTACAAATGAAGAAATGCGCAGGGAGTTGACTAAAAACGCTATTGAAACGTTACGCAACCGTCCGGGCGCAAAATTTATCTCAATCAGCCAAAACGACTGGCACGGTTTCTGTACATGTGATAAATGTAACGCGATAGCCGAAGAAGAAGGGTCGCAATCCGGACTGATGGTCAAGTTTGTCAATGAAGTCGCCGAAGCGATTGAAAAAGAGTTTCCCGATGTTTTCGTCGAAACGCTCGCCTATCAATATACCCGCAAACCGCCGAAAAACGCCAAACCGCGTCACAATGTGATTATCCGGCTTTGCACAATTGAATGTTCCTTCGTTCAGCCATTGACAGGCGGGCAAAACAAATCGCTCTACGAAGACATGGAGGGCTGGAGTAAAATAGCCAGACAGCTTTTCGTTTGGGACTATGTAACAAATTTCTCATCGTACATTCTGCCGCATCCGAATCTTCGCGTTTTGGCGCCGAATATCCGTTTTTTCGTTGATCATGGCACGATCGGTCTGTTCGAGCAGGGCGATTCGTATTGCACGGTCGGCGACTTCGTCAGGTTGCGAAACTGGTTGATATCTAAACTGATGTGGAATCCGACACTCGACGAAAGGAAACTGACGCGGGAATTTCTCGACGAATATTATGGAAGCAGCGCAGCGCCGATCCTGCTGGCGTATTTTGACACGCTTTTAGACAGGGCGGAGTCATCGGGGAAGCACATTCGCTGTTTTCATGAAAGCACTGACGAATGGCTTGATTACGAAACGCTTTGTAAAGCGACCGCTATTTTCGACAACGCGATTGCCGCCGCCGAACAGGAGGGCGAAGCGTTCGCGGAGCGTTTGCGCAGGGAGCGTTTGCCACTGGAACATGTCTGGCTCAAGGGGTATCATAAATTCAAACGGTATGCAGCATCCAAAGGAGAAAAATTCCTGGGCCCTGCCGATCCGGAAGAGGCGTGTAAAAGCTTCTTCGATCTTTGCGAAAAATATAATGTAACCGCTTACCGCGAATATGATAATGCAAAGACGTTTGCAGACTTCAGGGACGGTATGTTACGCCGGTTTGGTCAACCGGCTCCTATACCGGCAGAGTTCATGAATATTGATCCGAGCAGAAGGAAAGACATACAGGAATATGATTTTAAGACTTATAATGTGTTTGGATGGTATTCGGTTGCCGACGATCCGGCGGCATCCAATGACCGTGCCATCAGGATGCCGGGGTCCCACAACGAATGGGGCGCCGTAACGTATCCCGTCCCTGCTGACGATCCGCTGTTTGAAAATGTCGGCGCCGATACGAAATACAGAATTGTCGCTTATGTCCGTTGTGACGCTTCTGTAACCGACGGACTTGCCATGACACTGGGTGTATATAACTCACGTGAACGCAACAATCCCGTACAAAAGAGTCTTACTGTTTCCGATATCGTCGGATCAGAATATAAAAAGATTGAATTTGAACCGATTCAGTTAATGCCATCCATGTCCATTTGGTTCGCTCCACCTAAACGCGAAGGGGAAGTTGAGGCCATTTACATTGACCGCGTAATCCTCATAAAGGAAAATTGAAAAACAAATACAGGATTGTTATGCGCTATTTTAATATTACAGGTCCTTGTAAAAAGGACGAACATTATATGATTGAAGCCTCTACGCGTTTGCAGGGTGTGGAGCAGTTGATTGATATGAAGCAATTTTTTGTCATTCACGCCGCACGGCAAAGCGGGAAAACAACTTATCTGAAAGATTTGACGCATCGTCTTAACAGCGAAGGGAAATACTATACTTTGTACTGTTCGCTGGAACGAATGCAAAAAGTACCTGATCCGGAAAAAGGAATTCCCGAAATCGTAAAGCTCATCAGGGACTTACTTCAATTTTCTGCAATTCCATATAAGGAAGAATTTGCCATAAATGCTGATTACAGTAATTTCACAGGCGTTTTATTTACTGAATTGGCACGGTTTTGCATGAAACTGGACAAACCGTTTGTCCTGTTTTTCGATGAAGCGGATTGTCTGAGCGAAGGCACGCTTATTGCGTTCCTGCGACAGTTACGCAACGGTTACAACGACCGCGATTCAATTCCATTTATACATTCACTGGCTTTGGTCGGAATGCGCAATATTCGTGATTACAAGGTACAGGTTCGCCCTGATAGCGATTCGCATGGCCTGGCAAGCCCGTTTAATATAGTTGCCGAAACCTTTACACTTGAAAATTTCACAAAAGAAGAAATCGCATCACTCTACAAACAACATACGGACGAAACAGGACAACGGTTTGAAGAAGGGGCAATAGCATATATTTTCGAACAGACTTGCGGTCAGCCGTGGCTGGTGAACGCCGTTGTAAGGGAAGTCATTGTGAAGATGCTACATTTCGATTATTCACAGGCCATTACCGCCGAAATGGCAAAAACAGCCATCCAAACCATTATCCTCCGCCGCGATACGCATATCGACAGCCTGCTGGAGCGCTTGAAGGAAGAACGTGTTCGCCGCGTTATCGAGCCAATGATTTCAGGTGAAGATTTTTTTGACAGAATGTCGGACGATTATCAGTATGTCACCGATTTGGGATTAATAAAAAGTATCGACGGAAGAATCCAGCCTTCCAATCCGATATATGGAGAAGTAATTGTCCGTACATTGAGTTTTGATGTGCAGGAGCATTTCATGCTTGAAAAACCCGGTTATGTTATTCCTCGTTATCTGAAAGACGGCAAAATGGACATTAATTGTTTACTGAATGATTTTCAGCAGTTCTGGCGTGAAAACAGCGTTATCTGGATTGAAAAGATGCAATACAGGGAAGCCGCGCCCCATTTGATTTTGCAGGGATTTTTACAGAGAGTGATGAACGGCGGCGGGCATATCATACGCGATATGGCAGCCGGTACAGGACGACTGGATTTAGGTGTAGTTTATGAAGATAAGACATACCCGATAGAAATAAAATTGTGGAAAGGCGAACAGTACTATCAAAAAGGACTCGAGCAGACAGCCCGCTATGCCGATGTTTTTGGCTGTAGGGAAGGCTGGCTTGTCCTGTGCGACCAGAGAAAACGCAAATCATGGAAAGAAAAAATATTCTATAAACAGGAAATTGTCGACGAAACGGTTATTCATGTTTTCGGTATATAATACATGGGTGGATTTGTGTTGAATTTTTTTATGTTCATATCGAATATTTTATTACATTTGCCATGACTTTACAGTTATCAACTGTAATTTATTTGCAAAAATACAAAACAATCCTGAATTATTTTGTATTTTTGTAGCAAATTAATTTTAAAGATTAATATTATGTGGTTAATTCATTCTTCTATCGGGAGGAAATTAGTTATGAGTATCTCGGGCATTGTCCTGCTGCTATTCCTGCTGTTTCACTTGTCCATGAATGTGGCGGCGGTTTTTTCGGCCGAAGCCTACAACACGATCTGCTCGTTGCTGGGAGCCAACTGGTATGCCGTCGCAGCGACAGTCGTGCTTGCCGGCGTCATCATCCTCCATTTTTTTTATGCGGGCATGATTACGATCCAAAATCGTAAAGCGCGCGGTAACGACCGGTATGCAACGAACACGCGCCCGAAAGGCGTTAGTTGGGCATCGCAAAACATGTTTGTGATCGGGGCCGTCATCTGTGGTTTTTTGGTTCTTCATTTCAGCCAGTTCTGGTATAAAATGATGTTTGCCGAATTGTTGGGGTATCATGACGTAACCCTTTGCAATGGTTTGACTGTAAGTCCGCAGGATGGCGCGGCTTTTATCAGCTATTACTTTAGCCACCTGTGGGTGGTTATTGCCTATCTTGTATGGTATGTTTCGCTTTGGTTTCACCTGACGCACGGCATCTGGAGTGCAATGCAGACTTTGGGCTGGAGTAATCAGCGCTGGCTGAATCGCTGGAAACGGTTTAGTAACATTGTTGCTACCCTGATTTTTATGGGCTTCGCTTTTGTGACGCTGTTTTTCTACCTATTTAGTAATTCGTAATTAATATTATTATGTCAGAAATAAATTCAAAAATACCCCAAGGCCCGCTGGCCGGAAAGTGGACGAATTATAAGGATCACCAGAAACTTGTCAATCCTGCCAACAAACGCCGGTTAGATGTGATCATCGTCGGAACGGGGCTTGCTGGCGCTTCGGCTGCCGCTTCGCTGGCTGAAATGGGTTTCAATGTAATTAGCTTTTGTATTCAGGATTCACCCCGGCGCGCTCACTCCATCTCCGCACAGGGAGGCATCAATGCGGCGAAAAACTATCAGAACGACGGCGATTCCGTCTACCGGCTGTTTTATGACACCATCAAAGGCGGAGACTATCGTGCACGCGAAGCAAATGTCTATCGGCTGGCCGAAGTGTCGAATGCCATCATCGACCAGTGCGTGGCGCAAGGTGTGCCTTTCGCACGTGAATATGGTGGACTGCTCGACAACCGCTCCTTCGGCGGCGCGCAGGTGTCCCGTACTTTCTATGCGCGCGGCCAAACCGGACAGCAATTGTTACTGGGCGCCTACTCCGCGCTTAGCCGCCAAATAGGCCTCGGTAAAGTTAAAATGTACACCCGATATGAAATGCTCGACGTTGTAATCATCGACGGACGTGCGCGCGGTATTATTGCACGCAACCTCGTTACGGGAGCAATCGAACGTTTTGCCGCCCATGCCGTTATCGTTGCAACAGGTGGTTATTCAAACGCTTTCTTCCTTTCCACCAACGCCATGGCGTCCAACGGCTCTGCCCTGTGGCAATGCTACAGGAAAGGCGCCTGGTTCGCAAACCCTTGTATGGCGCAGATTCACCCGACATGTATCCCTGTCCATGGTGAATTTCAATCCAAACTGACGCTGATGTCCGAATCGCTTCGCAACGACGGACGAATCTGGACGCCCGGAAAAAAAGAAGATGCCGAAGCAATACGCGCAGGCAAACTGAAACCGATACAAATCAGTGAAGACGACCGCGACTACTACTTGGAACGCCGTTATCCGGCTTTCGGCAACCTTGTCCCGCGCGACGTCGCTTCGCGTGCTGCCAAAGAACGTTGCGATGCAGGTTTTGGCGTAGGTACGGGACAAGCCGTATACCTGGATTTTTCGGATGCTATCAGCCGCCTCGGCAAGGACGTTGTAGAACAGCGTTACGGAAACCTTTTCCAGATGTATGAAAAAATTGTGGACGAAAATCCCTACGAAACACCTATGATGATCTTCCCTGCTCTCCATTATACCATGGGAGGTCTATGGGTTGATTACGAGTTGATGACATCCATCAACGGACTGTTTGCCATTGGCGAAGCCAACTTCTCCGACCATGGCGCAAACCGGCTCGGCGCTTCCGCGCTGATGCAGGGACTGGCTGACGGATATTTCGTACTACCCTATACCATACAAAACTACTTGGCCGACCAGATACAGGTTCCCCGTTTCAGCACAAACCTGCCCGAATTTGTAGAAGCAGAAAATCAGGTTCAGGATCGTATCAGCAATTTAATGAACATCAAAGGCAAACATTCCGTCGACAGCCTTCATAAAACGCTCGGACATATCATGTGGGATCACATAGGTATGGCTCGTGACGCACAGGGCCTCCGGGAAGCAATCGAAATGTTGAAAGACCTGAAGAAAGAATTCCTTAGCAACGTCAGGATACCGGGAAAAGCCGACGACCTGAATGTAGAACTTGAAAAAGCCCTGCGCCTTGCCGACTTCATCGAAATTGGCATGTTGATGGCGTTCGATTCGTTAGACCGCGAAGAATCATGCGGCGGGCACTTTCGATCTGAACACCAAACCGGAGAGGGTGAAGCGCTTCGACATGACGACCGGTTCTCTTATGTCTCCTGCTGGCAATACGAAGGAGAAGACAGGGACCCCGTAATGCTTAAAGAATCTCTTGATTATGAATTTGTTGAACGTCAACAGCGAAACTATAAAAATTAAAATGAATCATGGATAAAAATATTGATATCACCTTAAAAGTATGGCGTCAAAAAGGGCCTAAAGTAAAAGGTACATTCGAAATCTATCAACTGAAAGGCATCTCTCAGGGAAGTTCATTCCTTGAAATGCTGGATGTGCTGAATGAGCAGTTAATCAGCGAAGGTAAAGAGCCTGTATTCTTTGACCACGACTGTCGCGAAGGCATTTGCGGGATGTGTTCACTTTACATTAACGGACGTCCGCACGGTCCGGATACGGAAGTGACGACCTGTCAGCTTCACATGCGCAAATTCAAAGACGGCGAGACAATCACGATCGAGCCGTGGCGGTCGGCAGGATTCCCTATCATTCGTGATCTGGCGGTCGACCGTCAGGCATATGATAAAATCATGCAGGCAGGCGGATTTATTTCAGTTAATACCGGCGGCATACCCGATGCCAATGCTATCCCGATAGCAAAAGAAGACGCCGAACTTGCGATGGATGCAGCCGCCTGTATTGGGTGCGGCGCCTGTGCTGCCGCCTGCAAAAACGGTTCTGCCATGTTGTTTGTTGCAGCAAAAGTTAGCCAGTTAGCGCTACTCCCGCAGGGGAAAGTGGAAGCGGCACGTCGCGCCAGGGCAATGGTAGCTAAAATGGACGAACTCGGCTTTGGAAACTGTACAAACACCTGTGCGTGCGAAATTGAATGTCCAAAAGGTATTTCAGTAACTAATATCGCTCGCCTGAATCGCGAATTTCTATCCGCCAAATTGAAAGATTAGCATATTAAAAATACTATTAATCAGGTATTAAACTTTTTTTAGCATTACACCCCTTATTCTTTAACATTATTTATTTGAAAAAAGTTTGTCAGTTTTACAAATTGCCGTATCTTTGACGCGTGGTTTTTTCATAATAGTATTAGATTTAAGGTTAACAAATTGATTAGGGGTTGTCGGGAGACAGCCTTTAATTGTTTTTACAAGATGCCTAATTATGCGTTTCTACATATTAGGTCAATCGATAAATTCCTCCCGGAAACGCTTTTATATGACCATCCATTTCGAGTTCAAACAAAGCAGAGGTAAGTTTATGAATAGGCATATTCATTTCCATAGCTAATGTATTAATATGAAACTCACCCTTTTCCTGTAAAAGGCGAATGATCGGATGGTCGGGTTTTTCTATAGATGAAAACAAATCCTGTTGAGTGCATGTTTTTTCTTCCGTATCCCAACAAAGCGACATGACAAGGTCTTTGGCAGAACTAATCAGTCCTGCTTTATTCATCTGAATCAGGCGGTTACAACCCGAAGAAAACACGTCGGTAACACGTCCGGGAAAAGTATACACATCTCTTCCGTAAGAAAAGGCAATATCGGCCGTAACTAACGAACCGCCTTTTTCAGCCGATTCTACAACGACAGTCGCATCGGCAAGGCCTGCAATCAGCCTGTTTCTACTTAAAAAATTCTCCCTGTCCGGGTTCGTTTCGCTCATAAAATCGGTCAGCAGGCCTCCTTTCCTTAGCATCTCTGCTGCCATATTCCGATGGGCGGCAGGGTAGATACGGTCAAGTCCATGCGCTAATACGCCGATAGTAGGAATGTTATATTTCAAGGCGTTACGGTGGGCACACACGTCTACTCCATACGCAAGACCGCTGACAATCAGCATTTCCGGCATCATGCCCGCCAGGTCGCAAATAAGCATTTCAGTTTGTTTGCGACCATATTCCGTGATACGGCGTGTTCCAACAATGCTTACTATTTTTGCGCAATTCAAGTCGGCTGTCCCTTTATAATAAAAAACAACAGGTGCGTCCTGACATTCTTTCAAACGTTTCGGATAATCGTCACTCGTAATGGTGAAGAGTGTTATCCTGTTTTTTTCAATAAAAGCCTGTTCTTTTTCCGCACGGTTCAGCGCATCGGTTCGGGACAAATCAATCTGTTCCGCAGTATATGTACCGATACCGGGTATCCTTTCCAGCAAAGAGCGGTTTGCCTTAAAAACCTCCGCTGCCGCACCAAAATATTGCAGCAGATGCCTTGACAGCACATCGCCGACGCCTTTTAGTAAGGTTAGTCCAATCAGGCACAAACGTTCATCCATATTTTAGTTTTCAGTTTTCAGTTCTCGGTTTTCAGGTTTTTCTTCGTAAGCGTAGCGAACGTATTCATTAATTTATCAAAATATTCGCCCCGTGTAAGTTTCCCGTTTTCTACGATTACACATTCAACAGTTCCGGTTGCGGCGAGCGTGTTATCCGACATCCTGTAAATATCCTGATCAAACATAAGTTTCACGCCTTCACGACGTAAATTCATACAGGACAAAAACTTATCGCCGGTTCGCAATGAATTTTTAAATTTTATTTCAACCCTCGAAACAAAGGCGTCAATACCTTTTTCATGCATCTGCTGAAAATTTTCCCCTAACGTCTCCAGGAACTCATGCCGTGTATGCTCCATATACCGCTGGTAATTGGAATTATTTACTACGCCCTGTAAATCACACTCATAATCACGGACTTTCATCACTATTTCAAAAATATACTTCATTATCTCCTGATTATTATTATACGTTTTCGAGGTCAAAGATACTTTTTTTTAATTAAAAATTTAAAATTAACTTGTACATCCGATCAGAGGGACGAATTTTCTCCATTGTTTTGATTGAGAAACGCTCGCCTTTCACTGTTTCGGGAACAGGTTTAAGTTCTACCCGTATCTCTTCTATCGTTTGAAAAACGGCGCCTGTCGTAGGCCCTGTAATAAGAATTTCGTCACCAACACGGAGCGATCCGCTTTCCATTTGAAATTCGGCTACTTTCAGATCACTGAAAAAATTTATACCCTTTGCAATATATTCTTTCCGCCTGGTTGCATGGGAGCCATAACGCGCGCTCCATTCACCAAGTCGCTGTCCCAGGTAATAACCATCCCAGAATCCTCTGTTGAAAACGGTTTTCAGACGTTCGTCCCATACTGTAATCCTGTCTTCCGAAAAATCGCCATCGCACCAGGCCCTGACAGCTTCCTTATAACATGCTGTTACGATACGTACATATTCCGGCCCGCGCGCACGCCCTTCAATCTTGAATACGCGTACGCCAGCATCCATCATCTTATTTATAAAATGTATGGTCTTCAGGTCTTTCGGAGACATTATATATTGATTTTCAATAGATAGTTCAATATCCGACTCTTTATCTTTCACCGTATAACCCCGACGGCAAAGTTGCATACAGGCGCCTCGATTTGCCGATGCATTCATCTCATGCAGACTTAGGTAACACTTCCCGGAAACAGCCATGCAAAGTGCGCCGTGACAAAACATCTCAATACGTATCAATGCGCCCCGCGGGCCTTTGATCTGCTCTGTTTTTATTGCGTCATGGATCGCGGATACCTGCTCAAGATTCAACTCGCGTGCAAGTACCACAACATCGGCAAACCGTGCATAGAATTTCAACGTTTCAATATTCGAGATATTTAGCTGTGTGGAAAGATGAACTTCCAGCCCTATCCGGTTCGCATACATCATGGCAGCCACATCAGAAGCGATGATCGCATTGACATCAGCCGACATAGCCGCATCAATAATCTCGCGCATAAGCGGCAAATCCTCACCGTAAATAACTGTGTTCACAGTCAGATAGCTTTTCACTCCATGTTCACGGCAACAAACGGCAATGTTACGCAAGTCGTCTGTCGAAAAATTATTTGATGAACGGGAACGCATATTGAGCTTTTCAACACCAAAATATATCGAATCAGCTCCCCCCTGAATAGCAGCCATCATTGATTCGTAAGAACCGACCGGCGACATAATCTCAAAATCCCGGATGTGATATTCCATCAATAAAAAATTATAAATTATGAATTACAAATATCAAACTAATATTTTAATTAACCAAATCGCTTGCCTCCGTTTAGTGATTTATTAATTTCGTTCAATGTTTCTGAACAATGTGGGCAACCTGTTTCATGTAATCGTAAAATGTTGTACCTTTGCAAAAAATGAAATTGATGAATGTTCGGACTAAAGCTTTACGCCTCCATAAAAAATAAAAAAAACATGAAACAAAAATCAAAAATTGAGGAAACATATGATTATTACCGGCAAAAAAAAGAAGTTCATGAAGCTATCCTGCAACGCCTGAAGAGACGCATATATCATATAGGTACCATTCGACTGTTGCTGATCACCGGAATGTGTGTTCTTTTATGGTTATTACGTGAAAAAGACTGGCTAATACTGACTGTGATTGCCTGCTCTTTTCTTTTCAGTTTCCTTCTGTTAGTTGTTTACCATACCATTTTGTATCAAAAACGCGCTGTCGAAGAAGGAATCATCCGGCTTTTCATAAACGAACTGAAAGCGCTGGATGGCGATTTCAGCGCTTTCGACGGCGCTCCTGAACAAATTGATGCTCAACATGCTTTCAGTATGGACCTCGACCTGTTCGGTGACCGGTCGCTTTTTCAAATGATCAACCGTACGGTCACTAAAATGGGGAAAGAAACGCTTATCGACTGGTTTTTACATCCACTAACTGCTAAGGAAGATATATTAATGTATCAGGAAAGCGTGCGGGAGATGGTAAATTTGTCCGGATTCAGACATCATTTTTATGTTACAGGCGAAATAGATTCAAGTGAAAAAAAAGAAGTAAAATTCACCAGTCCGACCAATGACTTTCACCGGATTTCCAAAAATCGCCCGGCAGGTTTTTTGATATGGTTTGTGCCGGCTGTTTGGGTGGCGCTAATTACAGGTGTTATCATTGGTTTCATTGCGCCAGGTTATCTTGCTGTTTACCTTGCTTTCAGTTATTTGCTTGCCAACCTCCCGTTAAAACTTATCCGGAATGTATTCATATCGGTTTCGAAGACAGAAAAAATCCTGAATACGTATGCGAAACTTATGGAATTAGCCGAGCAGGAACAATTTCATTCTACCCTACTGCAAATGCATCAGGAAAAGCTCACAGGAAGGCGCAAACTGGAAACATCAGCATCAGCTGCAATTAAAAGTCTATCCCGCACGATTGGAGCCTTAGACCAGCGTTTCAGCTTGATAGGTATCATCCTGAATCTTTTATATTTGCGAGATACGCGTCAAGCCATGAAACTCGAAAAATGGAATCAAAAACACGCCGGCCAGGTAAAGGAATGGTTTGACGCATTAGGATTTTTCGACGCTTTCTGCTCCTTTGGCGCTTTTGCCTTTAATCATCCTGACTACACTTATCCGATTCTGACGGATTCATACTTCAAAATGGAAGGCAAAGCCTTAGGCCATCCGCTCATCCACCGCGATCAATGTGTCTGTAACGATGTTATTATCCCAAAAAGTAAATATTTCCTTATCATTACAGGCGCTAATATGGCCGGTAAGAGCACCTTTTTACGAACAGTCGGCGTGAATTTTCTATTTTCCTGTATGGGACTACCCGTCTATGCGGAATCGCTCGCTGTTTATCCCGCTCAATTAGTGACAAGCCTGCGGACTGCTGATTCGCTCGTTTCAAACGAATCCTATTTTTTCGCCGAACTGAAACGTCTTAAAATGATTATTGACCGGCTTGATGCAGGCGAAGAACTGTTAATCATTTTAGATGAAATACTGAAAGGCACTAATTCTGCTGACAAGCAGAAAGGATCATTCGCACTTGTAAAACAGTTAATTAGCATAAATACATGTGGAATTATCGCAACACACGACGTATTATTAGGCTCATTATCTGACCTATTCCCCGAACATGTGCAAAATAAACGATTCGAGGCCGACATAAATAACGACAGGCTTACCTTTTCATATCAATTAAGAGACGGCATTGCACAAAACATGAACGCCTCTTTCCTGATGAAAAAGATGGGAATTATTCAAAGACATTTATTATAGCCAAATAACGGGTATCGGGGCCTACCGGGCAAAGCGACAGGTATCCGGAACGGATGAGGTTTCCTTCCATGACCAGAGGCGATTCCGATCGCATTCGCTGATGCTCGCCAAAAGCATTATATACATAATATACAATACGCAACATGCCTTGTGATTTGGGATGTATAAATTGACGGCTAATCTGCAAGGCAGCCAGTCCGATGGTATAGCGGAGATTCAGCTCGACAAACGGATGAACGGCATAATCGCCGTCACCGGTTTTATAGATAAACATATCCACTCCCAAATATCCGCAATAAGTATGTCCTAATGTCTCGGTCAAAATAAGTTCGATCTGTTCAACCAGGAACAGATAATCTTCCGGAGAGATATATTCGTTCAGTCGTTGCAGAAGCATTTCCTGCGTTCCAATCATGCAGCCCACAAATTGTCCTTGCGGCTGTGTCTCAAAAATGGATAATCCGACATGTTGAACATGACCGTTTCCGTCGGAATAGAACTCCGCTGCAAAATCAAAAATACGGTTTAATGCAGGCTCAATACTTAATGAACCCTGTTTTTTAAATGCGCTGTTAATCCAGCTAAGCGCACGTGCATTAAGTTTATTATCTTCAATCCAATAGAGACCGCGTCCGGAAGATGAAAATGGCGTTTTTATTACAAAGGGAGGGGTATTTTTTGTTACATACTCTTCCATTTCTTTCAGGTCCGAACAAAATTCAGGTATTTTTATTCCGGGTGTGATCGGTATTGTATTTTGCAAACGGTCAAGACATTGCGCCGACGTTTGACGATTTGTCAGAAGCACATACTCTTCTTTCCATTCAGGAATGTCAATATCCATTCCTGTCTGTTTGAGTTCTTTAAACGCATCAATACTGCGCGGTGAAATACCCCATATATTTGCAGCGAGCGGAGGCAGCTTGGGCTTTTCTCCCAGCTTTTTTCGACGAAACAGCTCTTTCATCATCAAATTTAAAATCATGGGTGATGATAGCGATGATCGAAACGCTTTGGGTAATGAAGCGATAAACTGTGATGCTTTAGGGTTTCTTACAAGCGTAAAACTTCCCGCTCCACCATACCATACAGGAAACATCTCCAAATCGGTCGACATCTTCTGTACCGAATAGGGAGGCGTATAATGTGACTTTCCGCATAAGATTTCCATCTCATGTTCCGGATTAAATAAATACAATTGCTGCATTAAAAAATAGTTTTAGTATTCAAAATTTTCATCAATCGCCTCTATCTTCTTTACAACGACTTCCATCTCTTCCCGCAAACGGGCAATTTTACGATCCATCTCTTTCAGCAAACCGTCGCCGCCTTTTGAAGAAATGAAACCGATATTATTCTCATATGTCTGAAGTTCGTTTTTCATACGATCAAATGTACGCATCAACTTATCCCGTTCGTTATACAATTTTTTTCCTGATCCGGCTATTTCGGTCAGGCTTGAACGGTATTGCTGAATCCGGCGTTCACGCTCGTTTATATTCAAGCGGTCAAATTGTTTATCAACCACATCCCTGAATGATTTATGAAGTCTGTCTTTTTCTTTAAAGGGAACATACCCTATCGAATTCCATTCGGCTAAATAGTTCCGAAACAAAGCAAGCGCTTCATCTTCGGGCAGATTTTTATCAATTGATTTTATTTTTTCTATAATCGCCTTCTTCAAATCCAGATTTTCATATTCTTCGGATTTTTGCGAAGAAGCCTCTTTATTTTTCCTTTCAAAGAAAAAATCACAGGCGGCAATGAATTGTTTCCAAAGTGATTCCGAATATTTACGACCTACTGGCCCGATTTTTTTCCATTCATTTTGTATCTCGATAAATCCTTTTGTCGTTTCTTTCCAGTCGACGCTATCTTTCATTGACTCGGCCTTTTCAACAAGCGCCTTTTTCAATTCAAAATTCGTGTCAATCTCTTTCTTCATCAATTTATAGAACTCGTTCTTCTTATTGAAATAAAGTTCGTAGGCTGTACGGAAACGCTCAAATATCTTATCATTTTGTCTTCTGGTAGCAAAACCTACTTTACGCCATTTTGTTTGTAAAGCCGTCACTTCTTTGGTTTTTTTCTCCCAATCCTTCAGTGTTTTAAGCGTAGTAAAATCAATTGCTTCTATTTCTGCGCAAATTGATTTTTTAATTTCCAGATTTTTTTCTTCCTGCCCTTTAATATCCTCAAAATGAGCCTGATGTCTCTTGCTGATGATTGTGGAGGATGTTTTAAAACGATTCCATATCGAATCACGATGCTCTTTTGCTACATGGCCTATTTCACGCCATTGCTGGTGAATCTTTTGTAGCTGATGAAATGCGGAAATTACGTCCGACTCCGTTGCAAGACGTTCAACCGTTTCGCATAAAACCGTTTTCATTTCCAGATTTTTCTTGTAATCATAATCCCGGAATTGGTTGTTAATTTTTACCAAATCATAAAATCGTTCATTATATAACTGATAATTTCGCCATAGTTCTTTTGAATATTCCTGCGGTACAAGCTTGATACTTTTCCATTTGCGTTGAATCTCACGAAACTCGTTATATCTTTTGTTGAAATCATCCTGGCTTTCAGTCAGTATTTTAAGTCGCTCTATCAGATGTTGTTTCAAAATTAAATTCGATTCCTTCTGTCGCTCCTCATCAGCCAGCATCGTTGCCTGTTTTTGTTTATATTCAGCAACAAGCGCTTTTAATTGCGCTTCGGTTTCATCTTCGGGTACGGTAAAATCCTGTTCTGCTCCCCCTCCTTCAAGGAACTCGCTTTTTTTCACTTCAATTTCATCGTGACGTAGCTTGTAGTATGTATTTTTTAACGTATCTACCACATTACGGGCGTATTTTTGAGGCTCTTCGATGACGAGTTTAAGATGCTCTAAGATATCAGATTTTGTAATCTCAGTCATTTCATTCTCAACAGATTCCTGTTCAGATTCCTGTTCGGTTTCCAGCTCAGGTTCCTGTTCAGATTCCAATTCTATTTCCTGTTCGAATTCGGATTCCAGTTCCTGCTCCTGTTCAAAACTTGTATCTTGTAATTCGGAACTTGTAACTTGTATTGTATCGTCAGGTATTTCTATTGATTCAGACACTTTCAGGTCTTCTTCGGGTTCCTGTATAATACTCGCAACTTGAATTGTTTCTTCCAAAATATCTTCCGTTTCCAAAGCGGTATCAGGCGGAAAAATTTCTATTTCCGGAGTTGATATATCCTCCGTACTATTTTCATCTTCCTCCGCAGTCTGATAGTCCGGTTTTACTTCTGCTTCCGATACCATTTCTGACGAGTCAAATCCCGTGTCCTGAGATGTTGCCAATTCACCTGTAAGTTCATTCTCAATTTCACTTTCATTAGGTAAATTCTTTTCCTGGGTGTCAATCATAACCTTGTTTATTAATATTTATGTAGGGAATCCCCTCTATAAAAGTTACAAAATAAAGATTTTTTTTCTGCATTTCCAAAAAAAAACAAAAAAAATTCTTGAAAATTTAGCGCATTACTGATAATTCATCTGATTAATAGA
>Ga0082212_10003021_pt1 | contig 24061 bp, 32 predicted proteins | sample TergutNt197P3_FD_71548 | JGI IMG/M metagenome (GOLD analysis project Ga0082212, IMG submission 71548) | Neocapritermes taracua P3 segment gut microbial communities from Petit-Saut dam, French Guiana - Nt197 P3 | ecosystem: Host-associated > Arthropoda: Insects > Digestive system > Gut ... | reverse complement strand
TGTATTTTTTCAGAGAATTGATAACATTCATGCCAAATTATGGATTATGGTGTCGAATTGAGAAGAAATGGCGTGTCAATAGCCTTCCATCACAGAGTTGAATTCCTTAAACCGATATCTATGATAATATATTAGGAATTATTCAAAAAAAATAATAAGCGCTAGCCGTAATCTGTTATTCTTCGAGAAAGCTGGCCGTGCCATGCAGTTCTTCGAGTAAAAAATTTTGTCAAAGCAGAACTCGGCGACACCGTCAAAGATCCATGTCTCAAGTTTCGTATTTGAGAATGAATTGCAAATTTAAACTATTCTATTAATCAAGAGCAAAGGGAAATCGTTAAGATACTAGTATAATATTGTTAACACAACAAATAAACCTAGAAAGTGAAATCCTTATGAATAGCATTATAGCAGGCCATGAGACGCAAAAGCATCGGACTCGTTCCTTTTCCGCCTAAAACTTGGCACAATGCTAAAGCAATGCAATTTCAGCAAACGCAGCGGCATGTCCTCTCTTGAATTGCTGAAACTTATATTTTCGCTGATTTTTACACATAAGAGCTGGAGCCAAGCGCTGTCGCCCAGCGATCCTGTGGCAGCAGCGAAGAAAGATGCGGCATACCGTTTCTTGGCAAGCCCAAACAGCAACTGGGAGAAACCCCTCTGGACAAATAGTTGCGAAGGCTACAGGAGAAGGTGCTTATACTAGTTACGATATTATGATAGATCTAGGAGCAAAATAGTTGAATTGTTGGTCAATGTGTACGATTATGTCAAAGATGCTTACAGGAGAGGTTTCAGGCTGCTTGTTGGGGTTTGGAGCGAGGGCGCGGCTGTTGTGCCCATCAATTTCCAATTGCTTAGCTCGCGCGAGAGGAGCAACAGGCGCCAAGAGATGGATGGAAGCATTGACAAATGCGCCATCGGGCACAAAAGAAGGCTGCGGGCTCTTGGGAAAGAAAACGATGTTACGGCTGGTTTTATAATTTTAGCCCGCAACAGCAAGATTTTTTCAATTATGTGCTAGTTGGCAGCTGGTCCACGTTTAAATTTTCTTTGCCAAGCAGAAGGCCGCAGGCATCGGATGCATCGGAATGCTGAAAAAAATGCATAATGTATATTATCTCTGGGAAGGGCAAAAACTCACATCACACTTTCGAAAATTAGCAGGAAGCTGCCGAAGAAACGGGGCAGAGCTAAATTGCTTTGCGAGGCAACCGTTTCAACAATCTCCTCAAATGAAGACGAAATTGCTGTCAGCCATAAAATTGTGTTTGTGCGCATTATAACAAAAAGAAAGAGTGGCTCGCAATTGCTTTGACTAGCATTAGTTTGGAGGATGGAGAGATCGTTCGTTTGTCTGGAAGGCGCTGGGATGTGGAGGTCTTCTTCAAAGCCGCAAAGGGATGCCTTGGCAAAAGAGTTTTCGTGCAGGTCTTTCGATTCTCTGGTTGCTTGCGCAGCAATAGTTTTCCTGCGCTGTATAATGCTGGCAGAGGCACAAAGGGATTCTGCCGGCCTTAGAATGGCAGGCGGGATGCTTATACTATGCTGCGATGAGGCAAGGGATACAGCGTTCCAGGAGGTTCTTAATGAGCTGATGAGATACTTGGAAAATTTCCCATAGAAAGCAACTGCCTTACAACAACAAATATCTAAATAAAATCATTGGAAGATTTTTTGATGAAATGCCTGATGGATTGCGGTTTCAGCTCAATTATTGAGTTGCGAAACTTTAGTCCATGTTATTATTTCACAGCCCCTAATCTGAAAGAGCATCGACGATTTTTGAGATCGCGTCAAAGAAATTGCCCTCTATTTCGCATTCCCATACCGTGATAGCTTTCCATCCCTTTGAGACATAAAACTCCTCCAACATCCTGTCCCTGGCCTGGTTTTTTCCGATTTTCCCCTCCCAATACCCAGTATTGCTCTTAGGCATCCTGAAAATTCTGCATCCCTCATGTCCATGCCAAAAACATCCATTGACAAAGACCACAGCCTTCTTTTTGGAGAAAACCATGTCTGGCGTTCCGGGATAAGACTTGTTGGCGACAGTGAACCTGTATCCTAGGGCATGTAGTTTTTTGCGGACTGCCAGCTCTATCTTGGTGTCTCTGGATTTGATCTTAGACATAATTTTACTTCGCTCGCTCTTTGAGACATTGTCCACAATAATATCCCCGCAAATTTCGATGGTATAGTATAATAGCGTATATAAAATATCTGAGAACCAAGGGGCAAGAAGAAAAAAATGCTGGATGAAATCAAACTTGCCTACAATATCGAAGCTGCAGTCATCGAGCTGTTCAACGAATACACAAGGGAGCTGGCAAGCATGGAGCCTTCTTTTGGCTCCTGCCTAAGTTTTCAAGGATACTCAAAAGAACTCGAGAGCTTGGAGGACAAGTGCGGTTTGCCCAGATGGCAGGCTGTGTCGCTTTAAGAAGGCAAAACGCAGACGCTTGCGGGATGAAACGGCTGTACTGTATGGCATGCTAGCCTTTATGCCAATTGCGCGGCAACTCACCAGCGCAATTATCCAAGACGCGAAAGTCGTTGGCTACACCTGCATGCTTCTTGACACCCTGTCTTCTTTGGCGTCGGTTATCAAGCATTATGAAAGCATAGGTTCTACAGGGTTGGCCCCTACAACTATAGTCTTGTAAAAAATATTATATTTATGCGCTTAGACCTGCCCTAGGCATTGAATAAAGAATTTTGAGCGTTGTTCAAAGCCACCAACCTCTGTTTTGAGGCCTCAAAAAATATAACCCCTGCTGCCACAGAAGCGTTCAACGATCCGATATTGCCATGCAAGGGGATATTAGCCCGAAAATCGCACAGCTCGCCAATTAGCTTGCCGACGCCTTTCCCCTCGTTTCCAACAACAATAGCCAAGGGCATGTCGTAATCGATGCTATAATACGCCTGGCCCTCAGTGTCAGCGCAAACTACAAAAACCCCCTGCTTTTTCAGAGTTGTGATTGCCTGGGCAATATTTGGCACTTCTGCAATAGGCAGGTAAGCGGCAGCTCCAGCAGAGGCTTTAAAAGCGGTTTCTCCCAAAGGCGCAGCCCTGTGTTTGGCAACAACAATGCCATGGGCTCCAGCGCAGTAAGCGCTTCTGATTATTGCGCCATAATTGTGGGGATCCATGATCGAGTCAAGGAAAACCACAAAAGGCTTCTGCCCCATGTCGCGAGCCGTGTGAATGATGTCTTGCAAGCTGCAAAACTGCACAGGAGAAATGTAGGCCACAACCCCTTGGTGGACGCCTCCAGACGCCAAGGAGTCTAATTTCCTGCGGTCCGCATTGGCCACTGCGACCCCTTTTTCCCGGGCAATCGCCGATATAGCCAGCAGCCCATGCTCCTTGTTTCCTTGGGCAAGAATAAGCCTATTTACAGTCCCTGCTTTCAAAGCCTCCCTGACCGGGTTTCGGCCATATATTATTTCAAACTCAGCCATGCTGTGGCCTCCACTATTCTGTTTACGGCGTGCTGTAAGCCAAATCTTTGAATTTGGTGAATTCGCTGATAAATGACAGTTTTACAGTGCCAATTTCCCCATTCCGGTGCTTGGCAATGATAACTTCGGTCTCATTGCTTGCCAAATCCCGCTCATAGTAGTTCTCCCTATACAACATCATAACGATGTCTGCGTCCTGTTCGATCGCCCCTGACTCCCTCAAATCGGAAAGGACTGGCCTGCGGTCTTTCCTGCCCTCAGGCGCCCTGGAAAGCTGCGATAGGGCCACAACTGGGATTTGGAGCTCTTTTGCCAGGGCTTTTAGCTCCCTTGAAATTGCAGAAATCTCCTGCTGCCTGTTTTCTGAGCGTATCCTTGTGGTCATCAGTTGCAGATAGTCTATGATAACCATATCCAACCCTTCTGATGCCTTGAGCTTTCTAAGCTTTGAGCGGACTTCAGAAACCGAAATCCCTGAGGTGTCGTCAAGAAACAGCTTGACGTTGCTTTCTTTAATATCAGTGTTTAGCCTGAGTATGCGCTTCCACTCAAAATCGCTTTGCGTCCCAAGCCTGATTGATGTCCCGCTGATCTCAGACTCCGCAGAAATGATCCTTAAGACCAGCTGGTCGGTTGACATCTCAAGGGAAAAGAAAGCTACAGACTTTCCTGCCCTGAAAGAAGCGTTTTGAGCAATGTTCAACCCCAACGCTGTTTTTCCCATTGAGGGCCTTGCAGCTATCAATACCAAATCGGAGTCTTGCAACCCGCCTGTAATCAGGTCAAGGTCTGCAAAACCAGTTGGAACCCCTGTCAAAGCTGTGTCCATGGCATATAGCTCTGTGAGCCTTTTGATGGCAGGGGTGATAGCTTGGGTTAGGGGCACAAGGCTTCCACGGTTCTCGTTCATTGAAAGGCCGTAAATAAAACGCTCGGCCATTTCGATAATTTCTGCCAAAGGCAGCTGCTCCCGGTAGCACTCAGCGATTATTCCAGAAAAGCTTGCAATGATTTTGCGCATTGAAGACTTTTCTGAAACGATCCTGCAGTACTCAGTGATATGCGAAGTGTACGGCACAATTTCAGCAAGCTCCACCACATAGGTTGGACTGATCCGCTCGCCTAAACCTAGGGAATTGAGCCTGTCCCATACGGTGACAGTGTCAATGGCAAAACCCTCGTTTGAGAGAGAAGAGATCGCTGAAAAAACCCACTTGTTTGACTCGACATAAAAATCATCTTCGCCAAGCAGGCTTAATGCCGCCACCAAAGAGTCCTTATCGAGCATCATGCAACCGAGCACGCTGCGTTCTGCGTCATTGCTGTAAGGCGGGGCTTTGCTAACTGCTTGCTCCGGCATATCTCCCCCTAAATGGTCAGTTTACAGCCACTATGACAAATACATTTGCTTCAACATCGCTGTGGAGCTTGATCAAGGCGTTATAGGTCCCAGGTGTTTTTATAGGCTCAAAAACAACCTTTCGCCGGTCGATGTCAATTCCAAGGTCAGCCTTGATCTCATCTGCGATTTCTTTGCTGGTCACTGATCCGTAAAGCTTGCCGTCAGGGCCGGCGGATTTCACCACTTTGAAGGTCTTGTCATCCAGGCTTTCTTTCAGAGTCTCAGCGTCAGCTAGAATCTGGGCTTTCTCTGCAGCAATGCGGGCTACCTCCTCATCGAGCTTCTCCATGTTTTTATCGCTAGCACGCAGCGCGAATCCTTTTTTGATTAGGAAGTTGTTCGCATACCCAGGTTTTACGTCTACGATCTGGTTGGCTTTTCCCAAGGTTTCGATGTCTTGCAATAGAATGATTTTCAAAATATAACTCCTTTAGTGAATTATGCTATTGGGATTATACAATACTTCAGGGCAATTCCAGCCAATATATTCGTCAATTTTTGGCGCAGGCCATATTCGCCAAAAATCCGGGGGCAAACATCTTTTTGGCAGGCTTGTATGGCGGGAAAACTTGGCACATAAAAAGTGTAGAAGCCGCTACGCATTGGCAAAAAATGCAGCTGGAGGAGTTCTAAAAAGAACTAGCTAACAATTAGGTGATAGCTGATAGCTCGTTGCTAAGCAACAAACATGCGCCAGCCTTTATCCTCTAAAAGAACATGTTAATCTCAAATAATTCCAGAGAATGGTTTGCCCCAAGCTTTATTGCCCAGCCAAAGGGTATTCACAGAGCCCTGACACTACACATGCTCTGCAATCTGGTTTTCTAGCCTTGCATATCGCCCGTCCATGCAAAATTAGCAAATGGTGGAATAAACCTAGCTGCCCCGGTTCCATCAAGGTTGTGACAGCTGTCTCGGTTTGCATTGGGTTTTTGGCTTGTGCCAGCCCCAGCCGATTGCAAAGCCGAAAAACGTGGGTGTCGACGGCGAACGTGTCTGTGCCAAAAGCGTTGTATAGAACTACATTGGCTGTTTTTCTGCCAACCCCGTCAAGCGCGACTAGCTCCTCAAAAGTTTTGGGAACCTGGGAGCTGTGTTTTTCAACCAAGTCAGCGCTTAAAGAGATGATATTGCGCGCCTTGGAATTCATCAGCCCGCAAGGCGCTATGCACTCCCGCAATTTGTCTTCCCCAAGCTCAATCATTTGGCTGGGAGTGGATGCCAAGTCAAACAATACAGAGCTGACCGCATTAACCCTCACATCAGTGCACTGGGCGGAAAGCACTGTAGCAACCAAAAGCTCGTAGGGGGTCCTATGGATGAGGGGGCAGCCGGCATGCGGGTACTCTTCTTTTAAACCATTGAAAATTTGTTGTGCTTTTTTCTTGTCCATAACGTTTTCCAATCTGCAAAAATCCATGTATTACCAATAAGGAATAATAGAAAGCCTGTATACAATCGCTGTTGTTTGCTAAAGATACATGTGTGAACTAAACGGAGGATGACAAATGGACAATAAAACAAAGGTATTTCTGGGAGTAGCAGCTGCTTCAGCCGTTAGCGCAGGAATTTCTTATTACTTGTCGAGCTCTGAGGCAGAGAAGCTTCTAGACAAAGGCAAACAGTTCGTGTCAAACGCAGTGAGTGAAGGAGTGGAGAAAGCGGCTGATAGTGCAGCTTCGACATTGAGGAACGCTGCAAGCAAGATTGACTCCTACAGCTAGACAAGCTAACCCCCAAATACGAGCGGTAAAAAGCGAAAGTGCTACTTTCGCTTTTTTGCATTACTCAAACTCATACCACAAACCTTGGTCTTTCAAGTCCCTGATAATCTTGGAATGCTCCGCATTTGTTTTCGAGAAATACAGCTTTCCGTTTTTGTCTGCAACAAAGAAGAGGTTGTCAGTGTTTGCAGGCTCCAAAGCGGCAATGATTGAGCTACGCCCTGATGAGGATATTGGTCCTACTGGCAGTTTGCCTTCCATGCCCGGTCCCCTGGTATTGTAAGGGTTTTGCCTGTTAAGCTCGCTTTGCTTAAGGTCGCGCTCCCCTATCTCAACCTTTGCGGCGTAATATGTAGTCACATCGCTACCCAAAGACATGCTCCTTGCAAGCCTGTTGTAGAAAACGCTCGCCACGTTTTTCCTGTCTTCGTCATGTATCGACTCGCATTCAATTATAGATGCCATTGTCAAAATTCCATGGGCTCCTTGGGGAGATGCCTCGATCTGCGCCCGGTAGGGCTCGAGAATTTTGCCCGTTTGTTTGAGAAGCGAATCAAAGATCTCCTCGATTCCCACATCTCCATCTTCAAAACTATACGTGTCAGCAAACAGGTAGCCCTCCAAAGGATAGTAGATATCCGGGTTTTTGATCTCGCCGGTCAAAAACCAGTGCTGGGCTATCAAACTATCGATATATTCGCTATCTGCCATCAGTTCCAACACCGACTCGGCTGTGTTTGAAGTCTCCCTGGCGATGCGGTTCGCCAGCCAGCGGATATTTTTCCCCTCAACGAAGGTGATTTTAATATTGTGCTCTGAATGGACTTTTCCAGTCTTTAGCAGCTCGCATATCTGGCTGAAACCAGCCTGGAGGGGAATATCGTAGTTTCCGGCTTGGAACTGCCCCTGGCTAGAAAGCTTGCAGTATATCCTAAAAGCCAAACGGCTACGGATAGCTCCTGCGTCCTCTAAGCTGCCAGCAATTGTGACGACTCCGCTTCCCAAAGGGATTTCGACCTGGGCAACTTGCCCGGGTTTGCCAACCGGTCGGCTTGCTGCAAAATACCACACGAACGGGGTTGAGGCCAAAAGCGCCAACAAAAGTAAAATAAAAAAAATAGTCCTTTTAGGGTTTGTCCTTTTTTCGCCAGCATCATGAAAAATAGAGTCTTTTTTGCTTTTTTTGTCAGTTGAATATAATGTTTGATCTGCCATATTTTTTCAAATTGCTCCATAGCTTGTCCTGGTTTTCGCGTCTAATAATAACATCATTAGCAGCCCGATGCAAACTTCGCGCCAGGCCTTAATAATATACAAATTTTGAGCTAACAAAAAAACAATGTTAAAAAATAAGGCAGGATTATTGCATGAACAGTCAATCGGGGTTTTTGGCTGCAGCCGTAGGGTCAATTGCAAAGCCAATATTGTAATCGCCCACTATAACGGAGCCTTCAATTGGCAATCCCCTGATTATAGTGCGGCTTATCATGATATTGTCATCTTCATCGATCTTGCAACAAGCGAACTGGTCCTCAAAATGGTGTATTGTCATTCTCATACGCTAAAGCCTCGCAAAGAAAAATGCCGTTGCTCTATAAATATTCACCAACTATGCAAATGTCAACAGATAAACTTGGAAATACCAAAATTCACAACAAAAAGGGGAAGGGCAATTGCAATAGCAACTTTTTTTTTAAAAGAACACATGCCCGGACAAGAATCCTTCGTTTGTACAATTTGCTCTATAGGGATAGCCTGAAGCCGGGAGGCGAAGTTATTCCTTGAGAGGCCCATGCACACAGGGTGCCTCCTGCTGCTGCAGCTTGTCAAGGTGGGCGTCAAACACTTCCTCTTGCGTTTTGTAGCCAAGCACTTTTCTTTAGCAGGGTGTTCATATGCCATTCAGCCCCCAGAAGACTTTCATATTTCGAGCCGACCGCAAGGCCGCCTTCCCAGTAGCCGGATGTCTCCCTGCTTTCTGCCTCTTGCGGCCTTTCCTCGATGTTTTTGCCAAGCTTCGTTTTATTTTTACGTTTGTTTGCCCTTTATTGGAAGGTTTTCGCTTCAGCTTGCTGGGCAGGCCAGTTGTCATCGTCTCCATCAGGCCTTCCGATATGTATTTGTATACTGTTTTTGTGCATAACGAGTTTTCGGCGCTGTAGCCGCCAAATTCACTTAGCGCCCCCACAAAGCCGCCGTGGCCGCATTCTTGCCGTGCCCGGCTATCTTGCTGCCACCTCCGCAATAAAAGCGGCGCACTGGGCTATTTTCAGCAGCCTCGGCTTCCTAGCCTCGCCGTGCCGGCTCTGCCCAACATCGGCAGAGTATACGAAGGCTATCGCCCCATTCATCTGCTGGGGCACTGTCCCCTTTTTCACTTTCCTTGTCTATTGTGGACTGGCTCCTGCCAAGCTCCTTGGCTATTTTGCAGCGGGTGTCGGCGCGCTTAAGCCCTGCTTCTATTTTTGTCCTGTCTTCCTTTGACAATTGTGTGTATTGCCTGCTTTGTGTGCTAGTATTGTATTGGCCCATAATCACCTCCTGATTGATTTGTAGCAAAATCATTATATTACAGGATTCGTGTTTGGGCCATCATTTTAGTTGCACTTCATATTACAATCAACCAATAATTATGTTAGTTAATGGAAGAACCTGAATTGGTTGAAAAATGGAAAGCTATTTGGCTCTAAACATAAAGAAGTGTTGTCCCCATGCAGGAAGAGTGGCAAGGAGCTCTAGATCGCCTTGCCGCCAAATATCCTCTTATGCAAATATATGATGGCGGCAAAGCCGCCGAAGTTGTTGTGTTAAACGCAATTTCAAATTGCCATATGCCCGCAAGATTTCCCGGGGCTCTAGCAACGCGCAACCGCATTTTACATAAAAAATGAAGAATCTGGCAAGGATCTCAACTCAAACCAGGACGAGAGTTAGCAATGTTACCCATAATTGCCGCTGCAGAGCTGGAATCGGGCTATTATTACGTTGAAGGCAGCAGCATGCTTTACGATGAGCTGTGTCCATGCTTGGATGGGGATGATATTGAGAATATTTTCCTTGTTGCCCAATATTATTGCGCGCTTGAAAAAGAAGAATCTGCGAATAGCGCCATTCAGGCTTTAATGTCGAAAGAGCGTTAGAAATGATGATATAATCTATTTGTTGCAAGTGTAATAATGTAATAACAAGAAAGGAAACAAACGAAAACCAATATGAGCATTTCTACTCTCGACGCTTATTCAGGAGCAAGGCAGCTGGTGTCAATGGCTGGCAGCGCAATCGAAGAAGCAATATCAATATATAGCCATAATGCCCCTTTCGAGCAAGGCGACAGCGTGTATCCAATGGCGTTGATCCACGCCTTTACTGGGGAGTCGCCAAGAACCTTGGGCGATCTGTCAGTTTTTTTCAGGGATAAACTCGAAAAACCCAGCTTGGACACGCATTTGTCGGCTTTGCAAACCATCATGGTTGCAGAAATCTATAATTGCCTGAAGGGGAATGCGGAAGGATTTATTCCTGATTATCTAATACGCTCCTCCCTTGCGCCTATCTGCTGTGGAGAAATGCCTGCTATCGGCTTGCTGATTGGAGAGGAAAGCCGAATGTCGCAAACAGCAGCCTTGGTTTCCCTGTATGACTCAATCGGCGTTGTTTCCCTCCTTTCGGGAAAAGCAGCCGCCTTGCATGAAGGCCCCAAGCAATTCCATGGCACTTTGGCCCTTCCAATCGGGGTTTCAGATTTCTCGTGTGTCAATGGGATCAGCTTTGCGGCAAGGGCGGCTTTGTTTTTCGGGAAGATTGCCCCAGGGGACAAGGATTCAATTATCCTGTATGTAAAAGAGCGCTTGCCAGTCTTCATTAATAGTTTCGGCTCTTTGAACCTAATCGAGGCTGCCATCGCCTTCGCTTCCGCCCAGATTGGCTTTACCATAATCGAAGTAGCGGCAGATTCCTCCCTGGAGCAAATCTCCCGCCTCTCATTGGCTGCCTGCCCGAATGCCAAACTCCCAAGGGAGCAAATGCCTGCGCCATTTTCTGCCGCATACCTGCATGAGGAAATTAAAAACCCTGTCTACGAGTCCGCATCGGCATTGACAAGCTTCTTAGCTGTGTCAAGGGATCCTTCAAAGATATTTGATGGCTATGTCACCGTAATTGGCGAGGAGCTGGGCGAATCGAAAGGTGCTGGAAGGGCATTTGCTTGTGTCGCCGAATTTTCTGGATACAATGTGGCTGCTGAGTGCGAAGAGCTATTTGAGGGCAAAATCAGGGATTGGCTCTCGCAGATCAAAGGAGTTATGATAAACGACGGCTCCATTGCCATCAGCCAAGAAGCATTTGAGGGGGGCTTGAATTTCAAGCTGGTAGGGGAGTGCGTTTTGAACAAGATGCGCCAAGAGTATTCCGGGATCATCAACCAGCTGGAAATCACCATCCTTACAGATTTTGATAAATGCAGGGATTTGGTGTACACAGTTGTCAAGCCGTTAAGGCAGCTGCGCAAACCTGGCTTGGAAGATACGCTCTTTAAATGTTTCCACTGCAAAGACCTTGCTCCTGGCCAAAGCTGTGTCATATCCGCCAATGCAAAGGCGCCATGCGGGTTTTTGGGGTATCGTGACGCCAGGGCTTTGTCTATGGAAGGGCCCGCAGCCCTGTGCCAGCCGATTGAAGAGGAAGAGGGAATGTTTGGCATTAATTACCCTCTCCCCAACTGTGGCAGCGGGGAGCTGTATTGCCAATATGACCCATCGACAGGCGGGGTGTTTGTGTTTGCCCCAGGTATTGGGGCTATCGCCCCAAACGGCTTGGATTGCAACAAGGCAGCAATGACGCCCGGGTCTATGCCCATTAGCAAAGAGTTTCTTCTCTCAAACCGCTTTTTAGAGACTGAGGGGGGGATCAAGCGAATCGTATGGATGCCTGGAGAGTTGAAAGAAGAGATGGGTGCTGGCCTTGATAATGTGGCTATCGGCGACTTTGGCATCGAGAATTTTACTGCCTTGGTTTGCGACGAGACAATTGCCGCTTCTATTGTACAGCTCGCCTCGTTTCTGGAAGGCAATGGCCATCCCATCATTAGCTTGGAGAAGCTTCAATAGGGCTATGCCTATTGAATAGCTTCCTGCTTTTTAGGGCAGGCCCATGATTTGTAAAAATAGGCTTGCTTATCCAGCTTTCATGTGGGAAGCTGCAATTAAATTTGTGCAAAGCCTGCAAATATTGGCTGGAAACAGTGTTGCAGGCACAGTATGCATTTCTGCCGTTTGCATGCTTGGTTTTGCATACAAAACCAAGACAACTTTTGGTAAAGGATGTGTGCAAATTTGAATGTTTTATTTTGGAATGCGCATAGAACGACACATAAAGAAAATATTGACAACTGCATTATAGAAATCACAAAGGAAAAAGACTGTGACTTGGTTGTTCTAGCAGAATATGATGAACCATTAGACGATCTTTGCTCAATACTAAATACAAAATTCAAAAATAGGTATAAACCACTGCCAAATAATAAAGGATGCGATAAAATCAAGGGCATTGTAAAAAATAAATTTCAAATGGAGAGCATACAAGAACAATCTCGTTATCAAATAGTGAAAATAGAAACTACGCTTTATAAATTAATATTGGGATGATACATAATGTAAGTGCTCTTCATGTTTCAAAAATTAGCGCACTAGACCAATTTCACAACGATATATGCGATGTGGAAGAATCACTAAAAACTAAAAATGCAATTGTAGTAGGCGATTTCAATGTTCACCTTTTGACTGTGTTTCAGCAAAGGCATTGCATGCCATTCCTTATGTTGAGGAAACGATAAAACCAACCAGAATTGTCACAGGAATGGAATATCACAAATTCTACAATCCTATGTGGAAACTACTTGTGAGGAGGGAAATGCCTTATGCGACCTATTAATACAATAATAGTGGCGAGATTGAAAATTTTTACTGGCATATGTTTGATCAAGTTATCATTCGACCCAAATTGATTAGTGCATTTGAAGAAGATTCTTTGTGTATTATTACAGAAACGACAAATCATAATCTACTAAAAAAAGATAAGCCAAATGCTGATAATTATAGTGACCATTTACCAATTTTTTTTAATTTTAATGAGGTGAATATATCATAAACAACCTATGGAAAAAAGAATTTGAAGCTCTCAAAGAAAGTTCACCAGATGCAATAATCGAAGCTCAATGTAGGTTTTTAGGGCAGATAACAAATGACAAGATAGTGGCTAGAGTATCAAGTTATAGTGGGCATATTTCTTCTTATATTGCTAGATCGCCATTGACAGCTCTTGCAAGCGCTATGGAGGATAAACAAGTTGACATACAGGAAGATTTAGGCAGTGTTTCAGAAAGCGATTTTACTTTTGAATTTTTTATAACCTCTACTGCCACTCCGAATTATAAATACAGGGTATTATTTTTACATTATGATATACCTTTTTATCCTGTTATATTGTATTGGATGAGGCGATTGGAACAGAATTGGGCACTGGGCAAAATATTGAATGTGATTCCCAAGAAAACTTTGAAAAAAAACTCGGGCAAATCCTTGGTTCAAAAAAAATAGATGATGTTGTAGGCGCTTTGCTTGCAATAGTTAAAAAGGAAGAAGGTTAAATACTCCTTTTTATTTGGCTAAAGGGAGTTTTAAGAAACCATAACTTTCTAATGGTTGCCCGCGCTATGTCTTGCCCACCATTCTCTTGCTATGGTGGGCTGTAGCAGCCTTGTGCCATTGCAGGACCTAAAGAGGTTTGCGCCGCACATAGTGCGGATTGCTTGGCTTTTACCCGCTTTTGTTTCCCAGGCTGGCAAGCGCTGCCAGTACTGCCAGAAATGGTATTTGAACGGTTTTTATGCCAGCCTGCAGGCACATAGGCGCAGCTATAGGCACAACCTGAAAAATTAGCTTGTATGGATATGTGGCATCTGGTATAATTATCTGCGTAACTGTTGTAATTGTATAGGAGTAATATAGATATGCCAAGAGAATGCTTTATTTGCGAGAAAAAAACAATGTCGGGAAATCGTGTCAGCCACTCAAACATCCATACTAAGAGAACCTTCAAAGCAAATTTGCAAAGAGTAAAGATAAACGATAACGGGTCTATCAAAACTGTCAGGATTTGCACTAGATGTTTGCGCAGCGGAAAGGTCGAGCGAGCCTAATTGGGCGTTGCACAAAAAATAACTGTTTCAATAGCAAACAGTTATTCTTTTTTTGTGGATTATTTAATATTCCGGAATGTGCCTCCTTTATACATCAAAAACAAGCTGAATCCAAAAGTGGCAGTTGAGATTAAAATGACTGTGTTCCTTGGCAGGGCCATGATAAACATGACGAAAGTCACAAGCACTAGCATAGCCTCAGGTTTTTTCACGTTGAAATTCTTCACAGTTTATACCCCCATCTATGGTTAGCATATGCCCATGAAAATGGGATTCACCAATCAAATTGCTAAAATGCCTATTTTTGCCCTGATTAACGATGATGGCGGCCGTAATCTGATAAAACATGATAAAATTATTTTGTATGCTATAATAAGCTAACAGCGCACAGCTTTGGAGGTTTGTTTATGACAATTAAGGATATATTGCCTTCCAACTCCAACAACGGAAAAAAGCTGATTAAACAGGCAGCGGCAATAGCTGCTACCCACAGCTTCGGAGTAGTCGGCATGACTAGCAAATACTATAGCCCCTGCCCATTTAGCAGGGCAAACCAATCCAAGGGAGTTTATGTAAAATTCCTTGCAGATGGTCGCGCGCAAATCGACCTATATGTGATTATGGAGTTCGGAATCCGCTTGCTTGCGGCTGCCGAGAGTTTAATTGACTCTGTCAAATATAACGTAGAAAAAAACATTGGCGCAGATGTCGCAAAAATCAATGTGCATGTCAAGTATGTGAGGGCTTAAAGTATGATCGAAAGAATCGATACCCAAATGTTTATAAATGCTTTGAGCAGCGCCACCCAATGCCTGCTTAGCCATAAGCAAGCAGTTAATGATTTGAATGTCTACCCTGTCCCTGACGGGGACACTGGCACCAACATGTCCTTGACTATGCAAAATGCCTTGAAAGAGTGTATTGGTTTTGATGCGAAAAAGCTATCAGAAGCAGTTACCGCCAGTTCCAACGGTGCGTTGATGGGTGCGCGGGGCAACTCTGGGGTTATCCTTTCCCAGCTGTTCAGAGGGTTTGCCCGCGCATTGCAAGGCAAAGAATACGCTTTGGCAGAAGATATTGCCCATGCCATGGAAAGCGCTACAGAAATGGCATACAAGGCTGTCATGACGCCAACGGAAGGCACCATCCTGACGGTGTCCAGGCATATGTCAGAGTTTGCCATGGACAATTACGAATCAATCGGCCAAGATATCGAAGCGCTTCTTGAGCAAGTGATCAGCCGAGGGTATGAGTCCCTGGCGGAGACTCCCAAACTGCTCGCAGCATTGGCAGAGGCAGGTGTTGTTGACGCAGGGGGCCAAGGTTTGCTTTATATCCTTGAAGGCGCTTTGGCTGCACTAAGGGGAGAGGAGATCAAGCCGGAGCCTACAGGGTCAAATGCGCAAGTCAGCGAGAAGATCCCAGATATCCAGCTGAATATCGAGTATGCGTACTGCACAGAATTTTTGATTACCTCAAAAGACAAAAGCAACTATGAAAGCTTTTTAATCGACCGTTTGGTCAAACTGGGCGATTCGCTTTTGGTTATCCAAGACAACGGCTATATCAAGGTGCATGTGCATACGAACGAGCCTTGGACTGTAATGAGGATAGCATCTGCTTGCGGAGATTTCTCAAAGATAAAAATCGACAACATGCGGGAGCAGCATGAGGAAATTTTCGGGGCAGAAATTTCGGCAATTAATCAAGACCCGGTTCCATATGCTATTATTTCGGTCAGCAGCGGGGAAGGTTTTGCGAAGATTCTAGAAGACTTGGGGGTAGACTACATAATCGAGGGCGGCCAGACTATGAACCCCTCAACCCAGGATTTTCTAGATATTATTGAAAGAGTGAACGCAGAGAATTTCGTGCTCTTGCCTAACAACAAAAACATCGTTTTGGCAGCAAACCAGGCAAAAGAAATATCTAGCAAGAATATAGCTGTCGTGCCTACCGCCACTATCCCTGAGGCTATCGCGGCTTTGATGGAATTCAACCCTGAAGCTGGTTTGGAGCAAAACACAGCTAAGATGATTGAAGCAAAGTCTACTGTCCTGACAGCCCAAGTGACATTCGCGGTGCGGGAGTCCAAAATTGGCGATTTGGTTGTTGAAAAAGGCGATAGCATAGGCTTAGTTGGCAAAGATATCCTTTTCGCTGGAAAAGCGGTGGATGCTGTCGCATTTGACGCGGCATCAAAACTCGCCGATGAATGCGAGCTGTTGACTATTTATTATGGGGAAGAAGTGTCTGAACAAGACGCCCAAGATCTCCAGGAGAAAGTCCAAGGCATAGCCGGAGGCGTCGATGTGCAATTGTTTTACGGAGGCCAACCCCTCTATTACTACATTATTAGCGCAGAGTAGCGCTTTGGGAACTGCGAGATGCTCCTAGAACAGGACAGTATTTTAAAAATAAAAGGGATAGGTCCAAAAACTGCAGCCGGAATGGGCGAAATGGGTATTGAGACCATTGGCCAATTGCTAGGGTTCTACCCGAAATCATATAAAGACAGAGGGCCTATGGTTGACATAGGCCTTTCTTTGGTTAACAGGAAGGTCTTGACAACAGCTAAATGCACCCACGTATCCAAACAGGTTTTTTTTTCAAACAGAAGCCGCATAACAATAACTTTCCAGCAAAAAAACACGCAGCTTCAAGCGCATTTTTACAACCAGGCTTTCAGGTCCAATACAGCTGTAGGAAGGGAATATGTGCTTTATGGGACCCTTGGCTACTCAAACAGGTCTTTTTTTATAATATCGCCCCAAATTGAGCCATCAGGAAGCGCAGCTTACCTCAAGGAGGGCATCTATCCCGTGTATGGGCTGCCAAAGAACAGTTTGGCCAGCCAAAAAAAGATGCAGTCATATATTAAAAACGCCTTGGGCCAACTTTCATTTGAAGAAACAACCCCTTTTTGGATTCTAGACAAACTAGGTTTTTATGAGCGTGGCCTCTCAATGAGGGCAATACACTTTCCCCATAGCCAACAGGAAGTGGCTTATTCTATGAGGTACCAAGCAGCCAACAGGATTATTGGCAGATTTGCTTGGCAAGCTTCCAACAGCGAGTCATTTGCCAGGGGCGAAGGCAAGGTGATAGGCGCAAATCCCCTTGGCAGCTTTCTTGCCATGTTGCCGTTTGCATTGACCAAATCCCAAAAGAAATCCCTTGGTGAAATCACATGCGACCTTGGAAGCGGGGTGCAAATGCGCAGGCTGCTCCAAGGCGATGTAGGCAGCGGCAAAACTGTTGTTGCTATGGCGGCTGTTTTCCTTGCCGCAAAAGCTGGCTGCCAAGCGGCTTTTTGCGCGCCGACAGAAATCTTGGCAAAGCAGCACTTTGACAAATATGCCCCATTGTTTGAATCTTTGGGCATCACCTGCAAGCTTCTAAGCGGGTCAATGGGGCAGCAGGAGAAACGAGGCTCGCTAAATGCCCTTGCGGACGGCTCGGCAAAAATCGCCATCGGCACCCATGCCCTTTTCTCAAAAGCTGTAATATACAGCAACTTGCAGCTGGTGGTGATCGATGAGCAGCAGCGCTATGGCGTCGCCCAAAGGGCAGCCTTGGAAACAAAGGGGAAGAGCGCCCACGTGCTGGTTTTATCCGCCACGCCTATCCCAAGGACTCTCGCCCTTGTCGCCTTTAACGAGCTTGAGTACAGCTCAATCGACACCTTGCCTGCCAACAGGAAGGGGATATCGACGTACTCCCTGGGCCCGGGAATGGACAGGCGCATTTTCGGCTTTATCAAGCAGCGGGCAGAACTTGGGGAGAAATCATTCATTGTCTGCCCGGCTATCGACTATGAGGATATGGAAAATGTCGACAATGTTTACAATATCGCCAAAGAGGCGCTGGCTCCAATGGAAGTGCTTAAGGCAACAGGGGCAATGCACGAGCGTCAACGCTCAGCCGCTATGGAGGCGTTTGCCTATGGGGATTGCAGTTGCCTTGTAGCAACAAGCATTGTTGAAGTGGGCATAGATGTGCCACAGGCCACAGTGATGTGGGTCCGCGGGGCAGAGCGTTTCGGCTTGTCCCAGCTGCACCAGCTCAGGGGTAGGGTAGGCAGGGGGGACAAGGCAGGTTATTGCATTTTGACTGCCGGAGGTTTGTCTGGTAATGCAAAACAGCGCTTGTCAGTGCTAGCTAGCTCTGTAGATGGCTTAGAAATCGCGCGCGCCGATATGCTCGCCAGGGGGGCGGGAGAACTGCTGGGCCAGAAGCAGTCAGGAAAAGGTTCTATAGCCCAAGACGCCTTGGCACATGCAGATTTGTTTGAGGCAGCCCACTCAATCGTGGACAGGCTGGTTAAATCTACCTCGGAAATGGACAAGCTTTATCTTGCACGAATTCTCGAGGAGCAAGGCCAACTTTCGGAAATGGTGGTGTTGGATTGATATGGCGCTTAGAGTAATTTCAGGAGAGCTGCGGGGTCTGGCTCTTTTCTCAGTCAAGGGCGACAGTGTGCGCCCTACAAGCGCCTATTTGCGCGAGAGTATTTTTAACATTATTAGCGGGGATCTGCCAGGCGCAAAATTTCTTGACTTGTATTCAGGCACTGGGGCTGTCGCTATCGAAGCTGTAAGCAGGGGGGCCCGGCATGCCACCTTGGTTGAAAATTCTGCGACATCAGTACAGGCAATTATACGAAATGTCGAAAAGACGAAAAAAGAGCAAAATTTTACTTTAGTTAAATCAGATGTCGCTAAGTTTTTACACAAAACAAAAGATTGTTATGATATAATATTTATTGATCCGCCATATGTCAACAAAGATTCAAATTTGTTGATCGAAACTATAATTAACCGTCATATTATTAACGAAAACGGCTTGATTTTATTAGAACAAAATTCAAAAACACAAGTTCCATCTATGATCCAAGGATTTGAAAACTATCGCAAAAAGAACCACTCTGCATCTACAGTGCATTTCTATAGGCAACTTTCAGAGAACTTATAATCCTGTATAAATATGGAGTATTTGGGGCTTGGCTTGTTGAATAAAACTCAACTTGAGAGGGGACGCATTTTACATGTTAAAAGCATATGAGCTTCTAGACAACCTTCAAAACGAAGTGGAAAATGCCGGTGGTGTTCCGTTTCTATCAAACAAAGTTATCTTGGAGCGGGACGAGTTGCTTGACATAATAGAGGATATCAGAAGCTCTCTTCCAGAAGAGCTTAAGGAAGCGAAACGCATAATAGACGAGGAAAACCGCATCAAGGCCACTGCTCAACGCAAAGCCTCCGGCTTGATTGAAGAGGCAAAGGTCCAAAAGCAGCAGCTGATTGACACAAACACAATAACAAAAAACGCTTACGAAGAAGCAGACGCCATTGTGAGGGCAGCCAAGCAAGAGGCAAGCAAACTTAGGGCACGCTCTATTGAATATTGTTCGAACTTGCTCGGCAAAGCTGCGGAAGAGTTAAAGGCTTTGCTTTCCACAATAGACGAAAACCGGGCAGAGCTTCGTGACAAACGCAGAATAATCAACCGCCCGGAAGCCCCGGAATACGTTGAATAGGCAGACAGGCGGGGCTAGCTAGCCCCAGCTTTCTTTTTTTGTTTTCCGTATTGGAGCTCAGAGACAAGCAGGGATGAAAAAATCAAGAAAAATCCAAAGATGATCTGGGCAGTCAGCTTCTCGGCATAAAGTACCATCGAGAAAAGCACCCCGAAAACAGCCTCTAGGCTTAAGATAATTGACGCAGTCTCTGCTTTTAAATGCTTTTGGCCTGCAGTTTGCAGCGCAAGGGCGACTGCGCTTGCTGGAATAGCCAAAAAAATGATGCCCAGAGCCGCATGGGAGCTGACAGCCCCAGGGGCTTTTTCAAACACAGCTGCCACAATCCAGGAAGCCAAGGCTGTTGCGGCAAATTGGATTATCGTGTAGAGGATGGCATCAGACTCGCCAGAGCGCGTGAATTGGTAAACCATTTGCATATGCACCGCATATGCGATGCTGCATGCCAAGGTCAGCAAATCGCCCTTGTTGACAGTCAAACCAGCATCAATAGTTACAAAGCCGACACCAGACACGCAGACGGCAGCTGCGATAAAATGCTTGGCCAAAGGCCGTTCCCTCTCAAAAATCCAAGTTGTGAAAGGCACAATAACAGAATAGGCAGATGTCAAAAAAGCATTTTTGCCGGGGGTGGTCATTGTTAGCCCAATTGTTTGCAGGGAGTATGCGCAAAAAAGCAATATCCCAAGCGCAGCGCCTTTTTTTGCATACTGTATGTTCAAGGATTTCAACCGTTTGAAAAACACCAAGCACAAAAATACACAAGCAATAGAAAACCTGTATGCCATCAAGTAATGGGGGGGTATTTCCTCCACAGTGCTTTTCACTACAACAAAACTGGCCCCCCAAATCAAAGTGGCGCAAACCAGCCCAAGTTTCGCAGCAAGAGTTTTGTCTTTCACATTTTTTCTCCCAAGTTTGAAAGTGCATTGCAAAAAATATGGCACGCGAAAACAACAATCGCGGACCATGGAAAATGCTGTTAGAAAGAGCTGTATTTCTCCCTTATCTGCGCTGTATTGCCGCAGCTCATGGCGCCTTCCTGGCAAGGGGCGGCTAAGCATTTGGGACCGGCATTTTTGAATACTGTCGGCGCCAATGGCTTGACTAAACGCAGCATTTCGTCGGCAAGGGCCCTTATCTCCCATTGGGCGCGCTCGCAACAGCGCACAGAGAAGAAGTGCAGCAATTCCCTTGCATTCATTGTGCCAACTATTTTTGTCTCGCAAGCGTTGGGCAAAATAAACCTGGCGTCTTCATTGGCAAGCTTTTCTGCCGCAGCCTTGGCTTTTACGCTGGAAACGCCTTGCTCCTGCAATTCTGCCACAAAGCTGCCCTTAAGCTCATTTCTTATATTGTCGTAAGCCGAATGGAGATACGCCATCGCCTCCTCGTACAAAACAAGCGCTTTTTCGTTTCCTTGTATTGACGGGGGTGTGATGTACTCAAAGCCTGACTCTGTGACATATCTTTGAGACCTTTGTGAAAAGCTGGCAATCCTGTGCCTGACCAGCTGGTGGGTGAGCGACCTGCTTACCCCAGATATTGAGAAAGTGAAACTAATATGCTCTATCGGGGACAAATGCCCCATGCCAACAAGGATGCCAAGGAATTTTGCAGCCTCCTCATCATCCATCCCTTCATACAGGTCTTCTGCGCAGTCCTCTGAGTAACACAGTTTAGCTGCGGCGGCTATAGTCTTTTCCGGGTCAGGCGTGTATCGCAATAAAACAACGTTTAACAAATTCCGTCCTCCATGGATATAATTAATTGCCGGGGTTGTTTTTACAGCCTTAAAAGCGGCGCTTCAAAAGCCGAATAATGTTTGCCCGAATTATAGCACACAAGAAATAAAACATCAATAATCGGCATTTGACGCCTATTTTATGACAAATTGCAAAAAAGACAACAGAATTTGGCTTATATTAGATTTTTTTGCCCTTTATGCATGGTATAATGGGCTAAAACTGGAGGGATGCTTGAATTTTGCATATTTAGCCGCAGCTATCGTGCCCACAGTAGTGATAATGGCATATATCTTGCGCCACGATGAATTTGAAAAAGAGCCAAAGCAGCTGCTCTTCAAGCTTTTTTTCTATGGCTGCCTGACCGTAATACCCGCTGTTATCCTGGAATCTGTTTTTGCAGTCAACACAGACACTCTGTTTGGATTGGCCATAGAGTGTTTCTTTGTCATTGCGCTTTCTGAAGAGCTGGTCAAGTACATTGTCGCCAGAAAAATCGCACTCAATAGCCCCTCGTACGACGAGATTTATGATGGAATTATTTACTGTGTGTTCATCTCCCTGGGATTTGCCACAATTGAAAATATTTTATACGTTCTGCAAAGCGGGCTGGGCGTGGCTGTTTTGAGGGCAGTCACAGCTGTTCCAGCCCATGCGATTTTCGGTGTGCATATGGGCTATTACATGTCACTATACAAGTCTGGGCAGCGGCGCAAAGAGGCGTTGGCTTTTTCATTGATAATGCCTGTCGTTGTACATGGCTTTTATGATTTTATCCTATTCACAGGCTGGATCCTGGCTTTGTTCATTTTTATCCCATATATGGTATGGTTGTACTCCAAGTCAATCAAATTCATCAAAAGCACCTACCAATCAGCGCCATTTGACAATTTCGAATAATAGAATATTAAATTTTAAAAACAGCTTTGGGCAAGCTGTTTTTTTTTTTTGGGGCTTTATTATCTGCCAATACAAGAAAGCCCCATCCCAAAGAAAAGCTTGTGTCATAAATGCAGCCTCAAAGCAGTATCTATAATCACAGACCGTCTATTTGGAGGTAGCATGTTCAAGAAAATAAAGAGCAAAATAACATTTAAACCAATAAAAAAGCTGGAATTCCGGTTGCCAAGGATGGATAAGTTGTCGCTTCCCCAGATTGGCGTTGTATTCTTATGCATTGCATTGCTGATGCAATTTGCCCTCCTCGGGCGAAACACCTACATTTCCACCAATTCGGACGCTGTCGATTGGGGCATGAGCTTCCAAGAGGATGGGGCAGCCCCAATTGGCAATGCCTCTAAAGAGTACCTGCTGCAATACGGGGCGTTTTTCCTCGGAGATGAGAGCAACAAGATTGTGTATTTGACATTCGATGCGGGATATGAGAATGGCTATACTGAGAAAACCCTTGACATCCTTAAAAAACATAATGTCAAAGCGGCTTTCTTTCTTGTGGGGCATTATATCAACACACAGCCAGAGCTGGTTTCCCGGATGGTTAACGAAGGCCACATAGTCGCCAACCACACAAATACCCATCCCGACATGACAAAGCTGAATAAAACTGATTTCGCTAAAGAGCTCGCTGCTAATGCTGAAGCGTTCAAAACAGCCACAGGCACAGAGATGGCGAATTATTACCGGCCGCCAAGCGGCAAATACAACGAGGAAAATTTAAAAATGGCCCAAGAGCTTGGCTATACCACAGTGCTTTGGTCAAGCGCATATGCCGATTGGGACAATAACAAGCAGCCAACAGTCGAGCAAGCCTTCAACAAGCTGATGCCTAGGCTCCACCCTGGCGCGATTGTGCTGCTCCATTTGACATCAGCGACTAACGCCGAGATCTTGGATGAGTATCTCACTAGAGCCAAACAAGCCGGCTATACATTCAAGACACTTGATGATCTGAGGGAATGGATCCGCAATGATACAAGTTTCTAAAAAGATGACCTATGCGCTGGCAGCCATTGTTTTTATGGCTGCGGCGCTCTTGTTGTCAATTTCAAGCCTTGTCCCCTATAACACTTATGTTTCTACATCTAATGACGAAGCTGCCAAGGCAGGCATTGCGGTTCCAATAATAATGTACCATAGCGTGGTCAAAGCAGGGGAAGCGACTTTGGGAGACTACGTGACCACAACAGAAGCGCTGTCCAAGGACATAGCCTATATTATCGGCAATGGATACACGCCTGTGTTCTTTTCTGATTTAGAGAAATACGCCAATGATCTCGATTATTCCCTGCCGGCAAAGCCAATAATAATATGCTTTGATGACGGCTACTACAATACCTACACATACGTTTATTCAATATTCAAAGACCAAGGAATAAAGTTCGTAGTGGCTGTTGTAGGAAGCTATGTGGAGAAAGCCCAGGAAAGGCAGTCTACGGTCTATTCGTATTGTACTTGGGAACAAATAGCTGAAATGCACGAGTCAGGGATTGTGGAATTGCTGAACCATTCCGATAATATGCATAGGATCGGCACACGAAGAGGCATCTTGCCGAGGCAAGGCGAGAGCGTGCTGGCTTACGAAGAGGCTCTGAGGCAAGATTTGATGAAGAACCAGTCATGCTTGGAGGAATTGGGCGCGACATCGATGACATTTGTCTATCCATATGGCTTGTACAATAAAACGACAGAAGCAGCTATAAAAAAGTTGGGTTTTACCTCTTCCACAACATGCGAAGAGGGGATCAATTATATATTGAAAGGCGCCGAATTGTTCAAGCTTAAGCGCTTCAACAGGCCCCACGGCCCAAGCGCTGAAACATTCTTTTCAAACATAATCATTTAGAAAAAACAGCCGGGCAATTCGGTTGTTTTTCAATTAGAATGCGCTCTTCTATTGGAAATAAATCCTAACTTGCACAGTGGTGCTAAATAATATATAATTTCATCATCTGAAAGAATAGTTAAAGGAATGATGAAGATGAGCACGAACAGCAATCACGAGTCTCGCCGCAAGACTCCTTGGGA
>Ga0082212_10003020_pt1 | contig 24065 bp, 17 predicted proteins | sample TergutNt197P3_FD_71548 | JGI IMG/M metagenome (GOLD analysis project Ga0082212, IMG submission 71548) | Neocapritermes taracua P3 segment gut microbial communities from Petit-Saut dam, French Guiana - Nt197 P3 | ecosystem: Host-associated > Arthropoda: Insects > Digestive system > Gut ... | reverse complement strand
CGTTCAAAAAACTGTCCGATTTCTTTTTTATCCATTCCCAACATCAGTTGTATGTCCGACGGAAACTTAAAACCTAAACAATACAATTCACCTTCCCACAAAACTTCCCATGTGTAGTTTTCACGGGTAAGTGAGTAATGAGGTTTGCTGTCAATAATCCTCCTGATAGCTTCTTTCAGGTATTGCTGTTTAAACTGTGTTTCAATCGAAATACCACACGTATTTATTTCCGTTTTGTGTTGCATCATAAACATTATTGCCTGATTGTTGCCAGATTGCAACAACACCTCTAAAAGGAAGCGTTCTTGAAAATTACACAAAGTGATACCGATAGCATCCTGTTCGTCTGTTGAAAAAATAGCAATGCCCAAGTGCGTGATTATCCTTTCCGGATCATACACTACCCTCAAGGGTAAGCCGAGTGTTTTGGAATTGAAAATACCGCTTTCCGGCGGAAGTTCGACTTTGTTGTCGAGAGAATTAAAAATGCGCTCCAGTTGCAATGATGCGAACTGCTGTGCCTTTAATCCAGAAAGGGAAAAAAGCAATAGTCCAATAATATAGTATTTCTTGATTATCATATTGCAAGTTTTAGCGACAGATAGAAGCGGATTGTTGAGGAATAACCGTTTGTTTTAAATTCCCTCCCGAGCCATACAACTGCACAGAAACAATTTTATCATCTCTGAATGTTCCGGTTATGTAATCGCCCTTTTCGGCATAAATCATCTTGATATCATCAATTAATGTACGTGAGCTATAAGTAAAAGTACCCAATCCATGCGCTTTGCCGTTCGACGATTTTTCGCCTTTGTAATCGCCGCATGGATACGTTCGCGGCGGCGGTGGTGGTGTCCCGACATCTGTCACTGTTACGTTGCATACGGCTGATTTCTCACTGCCATCAACCGACTTGGCGGTAATAACAGTCGTTCCCTTTTTTACTGCGGTAACATTTCCATTATTGACTGAGGCAACCGTTTCGTCACTCGACGACCATACCACATCTTTATTGGTGGCATTATCAGGGCTCACTGTAGGTTTAAGTGTTACGCTATTATCCCCCACTTTTAAAGATAAGGACGATTGATCCAAGGATACGGATTCGACGTCAACAGACGGTTTTTCCGGCCCTTTTGGCGTATCAGTAACAGAAGCTGTAACGGTGGTTTCAGTACCTTCTTTTGTCAAAAGTTTGTAAATACCAAATCCTGCACCGCCAAGAACGGCGAGCATGAGAATACCAATGAGGATTTTTTTGATGGGAGGCTTCGATGGTGGCGTTTCCTCAACCAAATCATCATTACAATCCGGGCATACAAAATCTTCCGTAAAGCTTAATTCGATGATTTCGCCACGATCGGCTTTGGCACAATTGCCAAAATTCTTACATTTTCCACGTCTATTTTCCATTGCTATTTAGTTTTTCAAGATTTTAATTGCTTCTGCTGCGGCTTCCCTGAATTTCATAAACGTCGAGTCGCCGGGGTTGTTTTTACATTCGGGAAGCACTATGTCGCTCAATTCTTTTTTGAGCGCTGCTTCCAATTCCGCGCGTTTGGTAATGTGCAAACAATCGCTTGCCAATTGAGTCTGAACGCCGGCTTTGATTTCGTTGCATAGGTCTTCGTCTAACAACGGCGAGTTGATGACATCCGAGAATTTTTCACCTAAAATAAGCGGCGGCATAGGCAAACCGAGTTCATCAACTTTTGCAATGCAATATGCCTTTTTACCCGTGCCGTCCATTCTATCCATGTAATCTATCGTTCCCAACGACCGTGATATCAAAATATATGGCAACACATTCGCCACCATATTGCCTTGAACGGCAGCACGTTCTTTCTCGGTCAGGGTATATATGCTCGGATATTGCGTGCCGTCGCCTTCAAGGTGAAGCACTAATTTTGCCACTTCCGGATTTGTGCCGTTCACCATCAGATCATACCTTTGGTGGAGGAATTTGAGGTCGTTGACCATACGTAGCGAAAAGCATGAGGTAAGATTGATTACGGTGATCTCATTTTTTCGTTGGCTTTTGGTGTCTACGGAAATTTTCTTGCTTCCGTCGGCATTTTTCCTGAAAGCATCCACCAATTTATTGACAAAATCTTGATTTTCGGGTGACTCCGGGATACTGATCAATGTGCAGGTGGTCATCACAATAATACCCGGTTTGGGCGAGTCGTTATTTTTGAGTTGTTTTGAGATTTCGCTTTTGTCAAAAGTCAGGAAAACACCGCTTGAGTCCATGATGTTGCGGGCAAACTCTTCTAATTCGGTTTGCTTGTCGGATGTTCCATATTGTTCTTTCAGTTTTTCAACAATATTAATTCCGATAAGCCTTTGTTTTTTATTTGTAATAAGTTCATTATGAGCCTGTATCGCGCTTTCTCGGGCATTTTTCGAGAAAATATCCATCAGGGTATCTTCCGTAGTATGTTCATTCAAAGCTGTGAATGATTTTTCAGAACCTGCCAAAGCTGCAATGGCGTTACGGGTAGATGAACTTTGCGATGATTGAATGCTTTGGTCGCGAATAACTCTGTTGTTGAAGTTTTGCACTTCTTCAGAATCATAATATTTAACCACCGTACCCTTGAACGATTCGTTGGAAAGGCGTTCTTCTTGGCATCTTGTCGCAATTTCTTTTTCGGCTGAATTGATCGCATTGGTCAGCATATCCGAAAATTTGCCAATATCATTATTCAACAATTGCATCTCATTCAACACTTCGGCGAGGAGTTTTTTGGCAAAACGCAAGCCTTCCAACTCGGTTTTCCTGATATACAGTTGTTGCATTAAGGTAGTTTGGCTCTGGAATAGTTTTTTGCGCTTGCCCAGCAAGTCGGTAATAATCCCACTGCTTGCCCAAGCCTGTTCGTTTTGAGATTTCATGGCATACATTTTTTCGATTTCCTCGTTGCGGGAAATCATTTTTCCATCCAAAGCCTTTAGTCGAATTTCTGTTTGAGATATCAGCGTATCCATCAGGCGACCAATCTCATAAGTAGATTTTTGTCCTGTTTGCCATTGTCCGAACAAATCCTTCTGAATAGTGTCGGAAATTTCCTTGGCGATATCTCTTCGGGCTTGTTCTTTGATTTTGTAAAATTCGATTACACCCACTTTGCGGAAGTTTTTGTCGAAACGTTCGTCGCAAAACTTTGTCAGTTGGTTGATAGCCCGCGATTCTTCTTTACTCCATGCCAAATTTGCCAAATTGGGAATATTGGCGTTCCAATCGTCCTGGAATGTTTTCCACTTTTGGTCTTTTTCACTCTGAAGAATGGGCAGAGATAGAGCCAGATGGGCATCCGAAAGCATCCAACTGTTCAGGGTTGATTTGTCGTTCACAAAACTGACATAATCTTCGTTTTTAGGCTGGTCGCGGAAACCGACGTCGTCCGACCAGTTGTTGTATTTGAATTGCAACAACGACTGGCGGGCAAAATTGTAGGTAATGTATTCTACTATTTCTTCTTCGGGGCTGACGATGCGCTTTATTCCAAAGGCATTGAATCTGCGTGTACGCACCGGTCTTTGGGTGTTGGCGATCTCAAGTGTTTTTGCGTTTTCATCGTTTTCTTTTTCGCCGTCGGCCACATTTTCAAGCGTATAAGCGTCTTCAAACTGGCGGGTGGTATCATCAACCGACAAGGTCATATAATGAAATAGTAAGTCGGATACTATTTCGGGTAAATCCTTTTGGGTATTAACCGTTATTCCGTTTTCATTGGCATTGGTAAACAAGAAACAACTGTTGAATATTTTGTCAACGCTTTCTAACGGCACATATTCGTATTCGCCGCTTACGTCATGCGGAACGAAACGTTTTACCTGTAATGCGTTCAATTCCTGCAAAGCCGCAAAGCCGTTGGCATGATAAAATCCTTTATCCCATCCGGGTAAAGGCGATTGTTCGGGTACTAAGCAATAGACTAAAATTTTGTGCTTCAATCCCGAACCGATGTTGGATTGAAAATGTTTGCGTGTTTGCGCAATGACATCAACCACAGAGCCGCTTCCTGTTCCTCCTGCCAGACCGGCAACAATGTGGAACGTTACATCGGTTTTTCCACTTCTCTTCCTTACCTGCGCTACCTGATTTTTTAGCACACTCTCGTAGTCCGAAACAGCGCACGAAAAAAGAAAACGTCCCAAACGCCGACGCTGCGCTGCTGCTCCATCGTCTCCTACCGATCCTACCAAGTTGTCCCAAATCTTGCGGTTGCCAATCCAACTGCGGATACCGGGAAAACTCTCAACGTTATCCAACTGGCTACCCAACGAAGCGCCCCTGATGAACAGAAAATTGTCTTTGCCAAGTTGTGAGTTTTCGCCCAATACTTTCCATGTAGGGTCGTTGGGCTTCATATTTTCCTGACTGGAGTCAACGTAAACAAATCCCAGGTTCAGGTTTCTGCGGTCATCAGCCGAAGGCACCTCGGTGAAAAGTCTTTTACGAATGGCTTTCAAAATATTGCCTCCCGTTCCTCCAATACCGATAATGATGTGATTTTCCTGCAAATTCATGTTAATATTATTTTAATGTATGATTTATATTTATAAATTAGATGAATACTGTTGATATGAATAGAAATGATTTCTTATTTTTAAATCCTTATCGGCACAATAGCCGATAGTCTCGAATGGAATCAACTGTACGATCAAAAACAACACGACCCATATACGCCTCGCTTCCCACACGGTTTTGGGGCTTTGTTCGAGGAGACTTTTGCTGATATGCTCAACTGCAATCGTTACAACACGGTGTAACTGATACATTTCCCCTGAGTTTTTTCTAAAAAAATCCCTTATCATAAATAATCATTTGATTCATAAATATTGTCTTCATTTGCCAGACTGCGGTGTTGACTCGCTCTGTAAAAAATGATGCCGAAAGGCAGAGTTTGCAAAATAAACAGAGCTATAAGCATTTTGTTTCGCACCGATTTTATCTTCGACCGGATACCTTTGGTTAATTCGCCGACTACCGCCTGCATGATCTCTTGGACATTTCCGGTAATAATACCACTTTGTGTAAGTTTGGTTATTTGTTTGCCGATATCGGTTTTTTCCAACAGATGATTTACGTCCACGTATTTTCCTACAGCGGGATATTCCAATGAAATCTTTTGGGAAAAATTCTCAACGATATATTCCGTTAATTTGTCTGTATCCTTTGTTGATGATGCCTGATTGATTTCAAGAAACAACCGGTCGACAAAGCGACCGTCTGCCATGAGAAGTTTGGCTATACCTGCATCAACATCTGCTATTTTGCTATTGAGTTTGTTGCACGAAAACACAACGGTAAGTAGCACAACGGTCGGAATGACAATCGCAAAGCAAAGCAAATGCAACCACATTGACATCCGATAATTCGGATGAACCAACTTGCCTGCAAAAGCGCATAAAATCCATAAAATAATGGCAACTACAAATGCCCAAAATATATTGTTGATGATTCCTGATAAAAGCATAATGATTACAAGTATTTAATTGTTCTATCTCGGCTCCCTGAACTGAGAATCTTATCCGCCATTTTTATCCAATTACCGTTTTCATGATATGATTTGCTTTCTTTTACGTCTCTTTTAGGAGCGCCCTTACCATTGTTGAAATCGATAAGATTGATGTAAATAGTGTTTTTTTCATACTTGATTTAATTAATTATGTTACTTTACTTTTGCCAATACCACCTCTTATGAAGAAGCGGTATTAAACAGCCTATTTTTACAAATCATTGAATATTAGCTATATATTCCATTAAAAACACTCAGTTAAACAAAACATTAAACAAAGTGTTAAACAAATATGCCATACTGTTTTTACTATATAATTTATTTATTTGATAATCAATAATATAAATATTTTTGAAAGAAAATAAAAGTCTAAAACGATAAAATAAAGGATTAAACACGCAGTATATTAATGACTTATACGTTTATGTTTCACATTATTTGAAACAAAACAAAAAATCTTTCATTTTTATTTGTCATATTCATAAATAATTAGTAAATTTGCACGATTTATTAACTTGTTAATACCGCTTCTTCATAAAAAGTGGAACTTTTAGTCGAGTGTGATAATTTTTGCATTTTCCTTATCTACCACAGATTGACCTAATGAAGCAAGATAAATGCGGGTAGTGGTCTCGTTCTCATGCCCCATACCTTCGCTGATAATCTCAACCGAAACACCTTTACGAAGCGCTATTGTTGCCCAAGAATGTCGGCTAACGTATGAACTCAGCGATTTTTCCAATCCGAGTATTTCAGATATCCGTTTCAAACGTTTGTTATGGTTTCGCAATTGGCTTGTATTATCCCTGTTCTGAACAGTATAGATGGGTAGAAAATAATCATCTATTGTTTGTAATTCATATCTTGAAATTATTTCCTGCATACAAGGCTCAATTTTGATAGTTAGCATTTGTTTGGTTTTGCTGCGTAAATAAGTGATATAACCATTTTTTACGTTGTATTTCCGAAGATTAGCCATATCTACAAACGAAATTCCTCGCAAATAAAAACTGAGCATAAACAGGTCGCGGGATAATGCCAACTCTTTGTGTGAAGTCAAATCCAAGTTTTTGATTTTTACAATGATATCCTCACTCACAGCGCGCTTTACCGTTTTATCATTTCGCATAAAAATATTGGCAAATGGATTCTTTTGTGTTGTCAATCCGCATTTTACACCCTGATTGTAAATAGAGCGTAAAGTTCTCACATAACAGGATATGGTATTTTTCATTACACCGGAAGTTTTTAACCACGTTTCATATTTTTGCATGAGGTTGTTATCTATTTTTTCAAGTAAAATATCCTGTTTGTTACGAAACCGCTCAAAACTTGATTTGGCTGTTATGTAAGTACATGCAGTTTTTCGTCGATTGCTTTCTTTGAGATTTCTAATCACATAATCTATAAATGAAAAAAAATAGCCATTGAAAGAATTACTTATGTATAAGTCTGTCAGCTCATTTATTGTATATTCTCCTTTATGTTTGAGCAAAAGAATTAAATCGTTCAGTCGTTTCAATTCTGTTTCCATACCTGTCCTTACAGATTGCAAATGAATTTGCCGTTCCTCTCCTGAAATTCCAAAAATAATAGTTTCTTTGTAACTGTTCCATTCCGTAGAGAAAAGTCGAAAACGCGTTCTGAACAATTTAATTCTTCGATTGTGAATCAGTTGTAAACAGATTACACCTTCCTTTCCTTTCACTTTTGATGGCATGAATTTAAATTTTATTGATGTTGCCATTGTTGCATATATTTTTAATTTATAAATTTAAAACAATTTATTTTGCAAAGTGTCCTGTCTTGCCGAAGCAACTCAGCGTAATTTAAGGACAGCATTAAGAAAGATACACACCCCATACCGGAAAATCCGCAGGAGTTCAACAAAAGAACAAATCATAAAAACAAAGAACGCATATAATTCATTGAATATCTATCAATTACATTTTTTAATTTGGCGCATCAACAGCCATTTCGGGCAATAAAAAAAGCGGACTTACATTATCCGCTCTTGAGGTCGTGAGAATTACCCGTTACTACAAACAAGTATGCCCGCATTACTACGTGCGTTCACTACTTATTCTTGTACAATCTTTGAAATTTCCTAAGTTCCAATAGCAAGAAATAGCAAAATGCTATTTAACATGTCTTAATTGCGCATGCCGGCACTTCATTTTTATTTCAATGCAATAGATTCATAGAAATAATTTGATCACAAAACTAAATAAAATTTCTGATATTTCAAAGAGTGTTCGATGAATGGTTAAATCTTTTTTTTGCCAACACTCAAAATATCCTTATATTTGCACCCTAAAATCAAATTATTTCTATGAAGATAGCATTGATTGGCTACGGAAAAATGGGACACGCGATTGAATCAATCGCCAAAGAACGGGGACATACGATTGTTTCTGTTGTTGATATTGACAATCCGGAAGCGTTCGATTCGTCGCAATTTCTTTCGGCTGATGCTGCCATCGAATTTTCCCAACCGCAAAGCGCATACAACAACTATCTGAAATGTTTTGAGCGAAATGTTCCGGTTGTAGCCGGAACGACCGGTTGGCTCGACCGTTGGAATGAAATTAAAAGCCTCTGCGACAAAGGAAATCACACCTTTTTCTACGCGTCTAATTACAGTATAGGAGTGAATATCTTTTTTGCCGTCAATAAATATCTATCTAAAATGATGAATCACTTTCCGTCATACGATGTAGGAATGGAGGAAATACACCATATTCATAAATTGGATTCTCCGAGTGGAACAGGCATTACTTTAGCCGAGCAGATTTTGGGGAATATCGAGCGGAAAAAGCAATGGAAAGAAAGCGTCGAAGGAAGCAAAGAAGACTTGCTGATTCGCTCAAAGAGAGAAGGTGAAGTTCCCGGATTTCACGAAGTTATCTACGAATCGGATGTAGATACCATTCGCATTCAACACAACGCCAAAAGCCGGAAAGGATTTGCTTTGGGCGCTGTTCTGGCAGCCGAATTTGTAAAAGGCAAAAAAGGCTTTTTTAGTATGAACGATATGTTGGACTTTTAAACAAAAAATAATAATGAAGAAAGCAACAAAATCCCGATGGATCATCTTTTCCATTGTCGCCGCCCTCTACCTCGCTTTTGTTATCTGGGATGGTAACTATTGGCTTTTATTGGGAATACCTGTACTATTCGATATTTATATCTCTAAAATTATTCCCTGGGGCGCTTGGAAAAATCCCAAGAATAAGTTTTTGCGTAAAATTGCCGAATGGGTAGATGCCATTCTTTTCGCTTTAATAGCCGTTTATTTCATCAATCTGTTTATTTTTCAGATGTATAAAATTCCTACGCCTTCATTGGAAAAATCACTGTTGGTGGGAGATTATCTGATGGTGAATAAGTTGAGCTACGGCCCCCGCGTTCCGAACACTCCGCTGTCGTTTCCGTTGGTTCAGCATACTTTACCCATTATCAACACAAAATCGTATATAGAATGGCCCCGCTGGGACTATAAGCGGCTAAAAGGTTTGGGACCGGTGAAACGCAACGATATTGTCGTATTCAATTATCCGGCGGGAGATACGGTTGCATTAAAGAGTCCGTCGAATCAGGATTATTATTTTTCCGTAAACAGATATGGAAGAGAACGTGTCTGGTCGGACAAGCAGAACTTTGGCGATATTGTGTATCGCCCTGTTGATCGGAGGGAAAATTATGTTAAACGATGCATCGGTATGCCGGGAGATTCGCTTCAAGTTATCGACAATGAAATTTATATTGACGGAAAACATTTGCCTCTACCCCGAAAAGCCCAATTTAATTATTTTGTAGAAACCAATGGCAGTATCTTGAACGACAAACAATTTCGAACCTTAGACGTAAGTGTGGACGATAGAGTTTGGTTAAACAAACCCCTGCAAAATTACGACGATCTTTTTGAACAGATAGGCATAGAAAAAAACGAGGAAGGCGCTTTTAATCCGGTATATTATGTCCCCTTAACCAAAGACGCTTTGCAGCTATTGGAACAAAACGGATGGACGCGATCTATTCATATCGAACCCGATAACATTTCGGGAATAAGCGATCTTTATCCCTATAATTACCATACCGGCTGGTCGCGTGACAACTATGGCCCGATTTGGATACCGAAAAAAGGGGCAAGTATTGAATTGAACGATAGGAATTTGGCGTTTTATTCCCGTTGTATTGTCGCGTATGAAAAGAATACCTTAGAGAGAAAGGATAATCAAATATTGATAAACGGTAACCCTGCAAACAGTTATACTTTTAAATACGATTATTACTTTATGATGGGCGATAACCGGCACAATTCGCAGGATTCGCGTTCGTGGGGGTTTGTTCCGGAAGATCATGTGGTAGGAAAGCCGATTTTGATTTGGCTATCGACCGACAAAGACCGCAGTTTGTTCAACGGTGGGATTCGTTGGAAACGCATTTTCAAATCGGCAAGCAAGGACTAAAACAAGATCGGCACGATGGTGAAAACCGTCCTTTTATCAACGGCTTATTTAGCGCCTGTCGATTATTACTTTCAGATGTGTAATCATTCGCAGGCGATTATCGAATCGCACTGCAACTACATCAAGCAGACCTATCGCAACCGTTGTGTCATTGCTTCCGCCAATGGATGTCAGACGCTCAGTATTCCGATTGTCAAGCCCGATTTGTTGAAATGTTCGACCAAAGACATTCGCATTGCCGAGCATGGAAATTGGCGGCATCTGCATTGGAACGCCATTGTTTCGGCTTACAATTCCACTCCTTTTTTCGAATATTATCAAGATGATTTTCGACCGTTTTACGAAAAGCCTGCCGGATTTTTATTCGACTTCAATGAAGCTTTAAGGGAATTGATTTGTTCCCTGTTGGATATTTCTCCGAAAGTTTCTTTTTCGACTGAATATGTCTTCTCGTCTCAACCAGAAATTTTGGATTTGCGGGAAGCCATACATCCGAAAAAAAAGCCGTTTTCGCAATCTCTACCCCTGTATTATCAAGTGTTTGACGCAAAAAACGGCTTTCAAACGAACCTCAGTATCATCGACTTGCTGTTCAACTTAGGACCCGAAGCAGCAGTTTATTTACTACCAAAGGAAAGCAGATGATGACGCGGAAACACCATAATCCGGAGTACCATTCCAATAGTATCCATTATTAGTCTGAAGTAGTTCGCCGGCGCCGTAGTAGCGATAACCCAACGCAGGAAAGAAAATAAATTTAAATGTATATATAATCAAAAACACGTTCTAAAAAATATAGATAAATACGTAAAGACAATCTAAAAAATGTAATTTAATACAAAAATATATTCTAATAACGTGATTATTTTAAAAAAGCCGTATCTTTGTGTCTTCAAAGCTTATCAGAACTTCATTATCCAATTACAGACAAGAAACTTGGCTTACGAATGTGCCGCTTTGCACAATCGGCAATTATTTTAAAAATAAATCGTAAAAATACCGGCGTGCATGAGCGGATTGGTGTAATGAAGATATAACAGGATTAATATATAAACAATTATGGAACAATCTTTTTTCTCGATTCATTTTCCTGCCGAATGGGATTCACAAAGTGCAGTTATGCTGACTTGGCCTCATTCCGCTACGGACTGGAAGCACAATTTAGATGAAGTGATTCCCTGTTTTGTGTCCATCGCCAAAGAAATTATCAAACGGGAAAAGCTAATCGTAGTCTGTCAATCACAAGAGGAGGTGAAACTGTTGTTGGGAGATGTCGATTACACACGCGTGATTTTTAAGGAGATTTGCTCCAATGATACTTGGGCGCGCGACCACGGACCGGTTTCGGTTTTTATGAATGATATCCCGCATTTGCTCGACTTCACCTTCAACGGCTGGGGATTGAAGTTTCCGGCGAATCACGACAATCAAATTACCCGGAAGTTATACGAGAGCAAAGTTTTTTCTTCTGAAACGGTTTACCGGAATATGTTAGATATGGTTTTAGAAGGCGGCAGCATTGAATCAGATGGTGAAGGGACAATTCTGACCACCGCCCGTTGCCTGTTATCGGCAAACCGGAACGATTATAAAAATAAGGAAGGAGTTGCCGATTATCTAAGCCTGATTTTCGATGCAAAGCAAATTTTATGGTTGAATCACGGTTATTTGGCAGGCGATGATACCGACAGCCATATTGATACTTTAGCAAGATTTTGCAATCCGGAAACAATCGCATACGTGCAATGCCGAGACCCGAAAGATGAACATTTCGAGGAATTATCTCAAATGGAAGAAGAACTCCGTCAATTCAAAACCCTGTCGGGAAAACCGTATCGCCTGATACCTCTGCCTATGGCGGAACCGGTTTATTGCGAGGGAGAACGGCTGCCGGCTACCTATGCAAACTTTTTGATTATCAACGGCGCGGTATTACTCCCGTTTTACAATTCACCTTTGGACGAAATGGCGAAGCAACAATTACAGAAAGTTTTTCCGGAACGGGAAATTATCGGTATTGATTGCTGTACGTTGATCAAACAGCATGGAAGTCTGCATTGCGTAACAATGCAGCTGCCGGAAGGGTTTGTTTATGGCTAAATATCTGCTTGACACCGTCCGGAAACGAAAGCATCGACTCTCTGTTTGCCGACCGTGAGTTTGTGGGTGAACACTGGATTACTTCGGGCTATCTGCCCTCGCAATGACGGTGTATTCATAGCGTCATTGCGAGGAACGAAGCAATCCAGAAAACAAAGTTATGTGTAAATATTTTTTAGAAATTATATAAAACGTATTTTTAGAAAATTGTTTGACCCCATTCAAAAATTTGTGTTACCTTTATACCGTAAATAACCAAATAACACCGTAGTAACTATGACGAAAATTCGAACATTTTTAGCTAATTTTGTTTCGCTTCTTTATCCCGATCTCTGCGTTATTTGCGGAGAACCGTTGGTAGAAAACGAAAAGTTTTTCTGTTTTGCCTGTTTCTTAAAACTCCCGAAAACAAATTATCATTTTATTTCTGAAAATCAGGCAATTGAACGTTTTGCGGGGAAAATTTCTTTGGAGAAAGCTTCTTCTTATTTTTATTACAGCAAGGGGGGAGTTGCCCAAAAATTGGTTGCCGAAATCAAATATAAAGGCAATCGGAATTTGGGAGAATGGATCGGAGCGTATCTCGCTGACGATATGATTTCAAGCGGATTTTTTCAAGGAATAGACTATTTGATACCGGTTCCGCTTCATTGTTCAAAAGAAAAGAAACGCGGATTTAATCAGGCAGAAAAAATTGCCGAAGGAATTGCCCGAGTAACTAAAATCCCGTTGGAATCTAAGCGTGTTTTCAGGAGTAAAGCAAATGCGACCCAAACGCGAAAAGGCATATTCGATCGCTGGAAGAATACCCAAAATCTATTCTATTTGGAAAATCCAGAGATGTTTAAAAAGAAACATATTTTACTCATTGATGACGTTTTAACTACTGGATCAACTTTAGAAGCGGTTGCTCAAGGCCTGTCGAAATCCCAAGGAGCAAAGATCAGTATTTTGACTTTAGCAATTAGTTGATGTAGTTTTATATCGCATTATATACTCCTTTCAACAAGATGACCGAAGACTTGGTAACAGACTCGTCCGGAATGATTTCCATATAGTCTCCGTTCCGTTTGCCTGTTTGAACGTTTACTTTTTGGAATACGTATTCCTTGTCGTCCGACGATTGCAGCAAGAGCAGGAAATGTTCTTCTTCCTCCGTTATCAATGCGTCCGTTGGCAGTGCATACACCGTTTTTGAGTCGGTAACAATTCCTGCGTCGATATACATTCCTGTCAGCAGGATTGCCTGTACGCTTTCGGTCGGACGCGCTTGCACCACAGCGGTACGGTTTGTCGGGTCAATGGCTCTACCGACAATACTTACCGTTGCGGAAAATGTTTGCGAGGACGATTCGGGCAGCGAAAAGACGACTTCCTGCCCCTGATGGATTGACACGACATCTTTCTCAAAAACAGACAGATACAGTTGAAGTTGCTGCGTATCTATTATTTCGGCGACTATATCTGAGGGTTGAATAAACCGGCTGATGTCGGCATTTATTCGGATAATATCTCCTGCTATCGGAGCACAAATGACGGCAAACGATGTGATTTTTCCCTGTTTGATTTTATCAATGTCCATATTCAACAACAACAGTTGCTGTTTATATCCTTCACAGACAGACAAGGTCTTTTTGTAATTGCTTTCCGCCTCAAAAAATAATTTCTCGGACGAGATATTTTCGGCAAAGAGTGTTTTTTGCCGTTCGTATTCCGATTCCAACGATTTCAGTTGCTCGGACATTTCCAAATAAGATTGTTGCAGACTGATAATCTCAGGTCCCTCAAAACTCAACAGGGCTTGTCCTTTTTTCACGCGGTCGCTTGGCTTCACAAAAATCTCCTTGACAGAGCCGCTCACCACAGGACTTATCGTAGCTTTGTTTTGGGGTAAAACATCGGCTATCCCACGCACCTCGATAACTTCATTAAACGCGACCTCCTGCAAAATGCCTGTTTGCATGTGTATATGGTCGAACTGTTCCTTTGTGATGCGAACTATTGATTCGTCCGCATCGTCTTCTTCGTTTACTGCTTCCCCTTGCTTACAGGAAAACAGGGAAGCAAATATACATAAAGCGATAACAGATATTATCTGATGATGTTTCATAATGTATAATTATTTATTGCGGATTGTAATATAAAATCTGCCAAATCACGCCAAATTTATCTTTTGCCATACCGAAAAGTTCGCTGAAGAAAGTTTGCTGAAGTTCCATATACGCTTCACCGCCGGTTTTTAACTTGTTGAATATCCTTTCAACTTCTTCCTTACTGTCCACGCTGATGGTAGGTGTGATGTTGTTTCCCGCAACAAACGGCGAACCGGTTGGCACATCCGAAAACATAACAGTCAAACCGCCAATCAAGACGTCGCAATAACATACCTTATCCTTGTCTGCTTCCGCTACGGGAAACTTCGGGTCGGGAGGCGTTTGCCCATAAGTGCACAGGTTTTTAACTTCCGACTTGAAAACCATTGCATAAAATTCAACCGCTTCGCGGCAATTTCCATCAAAATTGATAAATAATTCTAATTTCATAAATACTTAATTAATTGTTAAACATAGCCACGCCACTATTTCTCTCATAAAAACTACTGCTATCATATTATTCTACCTTTACAAACATATCATCAAAGTTTATGATTACTCTTTTGAATGATGTGATGAAGTCCATTCCCAAAAGACCATCTTCGTTGTATTTGGGTATAACGTCGTTCAATTCGACATCAACGTTTGTCAATTCAAAGCTTCTGTTGCCAATAGTTAATGGAAGCTTTGCCAGTTGATAAGCTTCCAAAAAGCCAAGCCCGCTAAATCCCCCTTTGCGAACTGTTCTTTTCGTCGCTGTTTTATCTAAATTTTCTTTATGCTTTTCGTAATAAACAATAAACAAGTCAGTCTTTACGTTCCCTGTGTCAAATAGAAATAATAACTTTTCTTCATTTGAATACATTCTCAAATAGGGTGATGCTGAATTCCAAAACATAAGATTGCGCCCAAATGAAGGCAATTCTGTTCCTTGTATAGGAAAAATGATTTTTTGTTCCTCAACAAAAATCTGTGTTTCTCCGATTCTTATAATAAAATCCAAACCTAATACTGCATCAATTTGAAAAATTGTATCGGTTTCTTCATTGGGCAAACCGATGATAGCGTGGGAATTTTTGAAAATAATATCTCCAATCATCATACTATCTATCACTCCTTTTTTCGCAGTAACACCGCCTAAATTAATTGAATCTTTCGTTATTCGCACTCCTATTTCATTGGCTAAGCGTTCAGAAATAAGGGTGCTTGAAGCGCCTGTGTCATAAATGAATTTATATTCTTTTCCTTTAATATTAACGGGCACATACATCAATTGCCCTCTGGTTACATCTTCAATCATTAATGGTATTTCTACATCTCTTTCGGGACGGATTATTTCCGGTTTGGATTCATTGCGTATCCCTTCGTAAAACACCATAGTTTCATTATGAGCAGTAAAATCTCCTAAATCTGTAAATTGAGAAACCTGTGTTAAAAAATTAGACAGATTGTCTGCACTTTCTGCATACAATCCTTGCGTGGCTAAAATCAGGCTCTTAATTAAAATCAGACTGCTTACATTTCCAAATCCGATTTCATCTTGTGCGTTTGCAAGTAACCAATCAATGGCTTGAATGGCATTTTGGGGTTGATTAAAATTAAACCCAATCATCGCTTCCGAAAGATGTTTCAACATTTCTGACTGCATTTCATCTTTCAGTTTGGGATATTCTTCCTCCAATGCAAACCAATCCGTTTGATTGATTAAGTTTCCAATCTTCACATCTGCCTCTTGGGCTGTTATTGTTTCGTTGATTCCGATAATGGCAACGAGAAACACTATAAAATATCTTTTCATTTTTTGTCCTTCTCAAATTCTTCGTATTCCGAAATTGCTTGTCGCCAAGCATCAGAAATCGGAACTGACTTTTGTGTCTTAAAGTCGATAGATACCAATATTGTTTTGCAAACACATTTTACAACACAAGTTTTAGATTCAAAAATACGCTGAATCAGTGTTAAGCTTTTGTTGCCGATTTCCAAAGTAACGGTTTGCACCTCAATTTCATCGGATAGAAAAACAGGGGCAAAAAAATCAACTTCAATGTGAGCAATCACGATTCCTGCTTCTGTGAGTTCAGTTTTGTTTCCTTTTACTGCCTTAAAATATTCGCTTTTACCCAAATCGTAAAACGAAAAATAAACCGAATTATTGATATGCCCAAGCGAATCGGCATCGTTAAAACGCAGTTGTACGGGAATTGAATTTTTAAATTTCAGATTGTCCATATAATTATTTATCGTTTCTTTTTCAGACATATTCATTCATACAAAAAATTAAAGTAATGCAGTTCTAAGCAGGTATGATTGTATTGCAGCAGATTATCCAAATAGTCTAATTGGATATCAGCGGCGTTTTCCATACTTTGTATGTATTGAAAAAAATCTATTTCGCCGTTGCGGTAACTTTTTTCAGCGGTTTTGATGATTTCGTCCGAAAGCATTCTGCCCGATTCATTGTAGTAAAGAATGGCTTCATACTTTTCGCTCAGTTCTAATTTCTTTTGGGTAATGAAACTGCCCATCAGCACTTCGCGGTTCTTCCGTTGTTCTTCCCATTGCAGCAAATCAAGTTTGGCAGCTTTGTTTTTAGCCGAATTTCCTGTGAACAAAAGCGGAAAAGACAAGCCTACCTGAAAGCCGTACATAGAGCCTTTCATAATTGCATTGCTTCCCCGAAAATACTCCATATTGATATTCGGCAGCCAGTTGTTTCGCTCTATGTTTAATTTAGATTTATACAAGCCTGTCATATTTTCAAGATTGTCGCGATGTAAATTCAACACCGTATTATTGGCAGGAATATCCAATATTTCCATCTTGTTTTTCGCCACCATCACCGTATCCTGTGCCTGCAACAAAGCAAACAGTTGTTCGTAAGCCCGCTTTTTTTCCTGTGCAATTCTGTTCAATGAAGTATGCACCATTCTCGATTTGGATTCTGCGGTTATTTTTTCCAAATAATTGGTTTCACCCAACTCAAATTTTCGAGAACCCGCACGTGCGAAATCACTGTATAAACTGTCTAAATAGCGATAGAGTGATTCTTTTTGTTGTATCCATACAATTTGTTCGTAAACGAAAGAAACTTCAAAAGCGAGCCTGTTGCGAGCAATTTCGTATGCCGTTTGGGAAATTTTCCATTCGGTTTTATTGATTTTATATTGAGATGAATACACTGTCGGGAATGAAAAACTTTGTCCAATACCCCATACTTTCAGTGGTAAATCATTCGGAGCGATGTTGTTTTCATCGTAACCGTAATACACATTTGTTTTATCGAATGTATATGCAGTGTTTATATTGGCTTTCTGTTGCTGCGTTTGTATTTGCAGCGATTGAATGCCTTTGTTGTTATCCAAAGCAGTTTGTATCAAGCGGTCTAATTCCGGATTTTGAGCCGATAGCGGATAAACGGTAAACAATGCCATAATTGTCAGTACGACAATTCCTTTTTTGTTTTTTGGAGTTTTCGGTGTTTCCGGTGTTTTTGAAAAATTCCACGCTTTTCCTTCTACAATTTTGAATAATACGGGGAGTACGACCATCGTCAGAAATGTGGAAGTAATCAGTCCCCCGATAACGACCGTAGCAAGCGGACGTTGTACTTCTGCTCCTGCGTGGGTAGATACAGCCATCGGAAGAAAGCCCAGTGCGGCGGCTCCTGCTGTCAGAGCAACGGGTCGCAAGCGGTCGATTGCCCCTTTTATTATCAACGAATCAATATCTTCCATATCTTCTTCTTTTAAGGATTTAAAATGTTCTATCAAAACGATGCCGTTTAATACGGCGATGCCGAACAGGGCAATGAAGCCGACTCCTGCGGATATACTGAATGGTAAACCGCGTATCCACAACGAGAAAACGCCGCCCACCGCTGCTAACGGAATGGCAGAAAATACCATAATGGTTTCCTTCATCGAAGTAAAGGCAAAGTATAACAGAATAAAAATCAGACAAAGGGCGATTGGAACTGCCACTTTCAAGCGTTTGGTTGCACTTTGCAGATTTTCAAACTGTCCGCCGTAGGTGATGGTATAACCCGGAGGCAACGTGAGTTTTTGATTGACGATTGCTTCAATATCATCTACTACGCTTTGCATATCACGGTCGCGGACGTTCACTCCGACCACAATCCGCCGTTGCGTATCATCACGCGAAATCATCGCGGGTCCTTCGTCGTAATGAATATCGGCTACTTCCCGCAACGGTACGTGTCCGCCGGAGGGCAAGGGAACGTACAGGTTTCGCAGGTGTTCGATATCGCTGCGGCTATTGGCATCGAAACGCACCACGATGTCGAACCGTTTTTCGCCCTCAAAGAGATTGCCTGTTATTTTTCCTGCAAATCCAAGCGTGATGAGTTCGTTCAAATCGGCTATCTGCAAGCCGTAGCGGGCTATTTTCGCTCTATCGTAATGTACTATCATCTGCGGCAAGCCTTCGGTTTTTTCGATAATGATGTCAGCAGCGCCTTTGACGTCGGCAATCATTCGTTTGACTTCCATTGCTTTCCGCGATAAAATATCTAAATCTTCCCCAAATATTTTAATGGCAACGTTGGAACGTGAACCCGAAATCAACTCGTTGAAACGCATTTCGATGGGTTGGGTAAATTCGATTTCCATATTGGGAAATATCTCTAAGGCTTCTTTTATTTTTTCAGCCAACTCGGCTTTGGTTTTTGCCGAAACCCATTCCTTTTTGGGTTTCAAGCGGATAATGACGTCTGTTTCTTCCATCGACATCGGGTCGGTGGGAACTTCCGCCGCTCCGATTCGGCTGACGACTTGTGTGATTTCGGGAAATTCTTTGAGCAGGATTTGTTCGATTTGCGTCATCGTTTCAATGGTTTGTGTCAAAGTCGTACCCGTTTTCAGTACAGGTTGAATCACAAAATCGCCTTCGTCTAATTGGGGAATAAATTCGCCACCCATTCGGTTGTAGGTAAATACGGCAAGCGCGACCGATAAAACAGAGGCAATTACGATTAATTTCGTATGTTTCAACGCCCAAGTGATAACGGGACGGTAAGTCGTATGCAACAGTCGTATAATCAATGCCGACAAGGATTTCGGGTTTTCCGTATGCGGTTTCAACAGCAGCGAGGAAACCACAGGTACATACGTGAAACAGAGTATCATCGCTCCGATAACGGCAAAACTGAATGTCATCGCCATCGGACGGAACATTTTACCTTCTACTCCGCTGAGCGAAAGGATAGGGATAAATACTATCAAGATAATAAGTTGTCCGAATGCAGCCGAATTCATCATCGTAGATGCACTTTCACCTGTTATTCTGTCGATTTCCTCCTGCCGCCTGCGTTTATCCATACTTTGCAGTTGGGTAAAATTCGAGGATATGCGGAAAGATACAAATTCAACGATAATCACTGCCCCGTCTATAATAATTCCGAAGTCAATCGCCCCCAAACTCATCAAATTGGCGTCAATACCGAGAATAGACATCATAGAAATGGTAAACAGCAGACAGAGCGGGATAAGCGAAGCGACCACCAAGCCCGACCGCAAGTTACCAAGTAGTAACACGACCACAAAAATCACAATTAGACAACCGATAATCAGGTTTTCGGCAACGGTAGCAGTCGTTTTGGCGACTAATTCGCTGCGGTCGAGGACAGGATTGATATACACCCCTTCGGGCAGCGTTTTCCCGACTTTCTCCACACGGGCTTTCACATCTGCAATGACTTGACGGGAGTTTGCATCTTTAAGCATCATAATTTGTCCCATCACTTTTTCCCCTTCTCCGTTGCCCGTTATGGCTCCGAACCGGACGGCGTGTCCTATTTGAACGGTTGCTACATCTTTGACCAAAACAGGAATTCCTCCCGCATTTTTGACGACAATATTCTCAATGTCTTCAATGGAGTTGATTTTTCCTTCTCCCCGAATAAAATAACTTTGGTTGGTTTTTTCTATATATGCGCCTCCGCCAACGCCGTTGTTGTTCTCTAATGCCGTATGCAATTCGGCTATGGATACATTCATAGCATCTAAAACAGCAGGCACGATAGCCACTTCGTACTGTTTCAAGTATCCGCCCCAAGTGTTGATTTCGACAACCCCGCGTATGCCCGACAGTTGCCTTGTAACAATCCAATCTTGAATGGTACGCAAATCGGTCAATGAATAGCGGTCTTTAAATTCGGGTTTAACCTCCAATGTATATTGATAAATCTCGCCCAATCCCGTAGTAATCGGTCCCATAACGGGAATACCAAAACCTTGGGGAATCTCCTCGACTACCGAAACCAATTTCTCTTCAACCAATTGGCGTGGAAGGTAAGTACCCATTTTATCCTCAAAAACAATGGTTACTACCGACAGTCCAAACTTGGAAACGGAACGGATTTCTTCTACGCCCGGAAGATTAGCCATCTCCATTTCAATGGGATAGGTGATGAACTGCTCCATATCCTGCGTGGACAGGTTGGTTGAAGTCGTAATCACTTGAATTTGATTGTTGGTAATATCGGGGACGGCGCCAACAGATATTTTGAACAGGGAAAATATGCCGTAAACAAATATTCCCAGCGTGAATAAAAGGATAATCAATTTATTCTTAAGACTGAAATCAATAATTTTTTCTAACATTGTTGTATATGTCTGATTTTTGGGTGTAAAGTTACATTTTTTTGAATAAATTACGTATCTTTGGCACAAAATTTAATTTTATCTAAGTCATGAACAGGCGTCAATTTATTAACAAGAGCGCTGCTCTGCTGGTAGCAAGCAGTTTTGTGGGACAAAATGTATTTGCCGGAACTATGGCAAAGTCGAACAGGGGCCGTATCGGTATTCAGTTGTACAGTATAAAAGATGAGTTACCCAAAGATTTTGTGGGTTCATTAAAGAAACTTTCCGATATAGGTTATTCATCGGTAGAACCGTATGGATTCAATGGCGACAAGTTTTTTGGTCGAACCATGAAAGAATTGAGCGCTTTGGTGAAAGACATGGGGATGACTATTTCGGGTACGCACACAGGCTCAGGGTTATTGCCCGAAGATACCAACGCCAAAGAATGGGATTTTTGGAAAAAATGTGCTGCATCTCTCAAGTCGGGTGGAGCTAAATGGGCGGTTCAAGCCGGCTATCCGGGAGCCAAGAATGTAGATGATCTTAAACGCATCGCTGCACATTTCAACCGTGTAGGAGAGGTTTGTAAAAAAAGTGGCGTAAAATTTGCATATCATAATCATCACGCGGAACTTGCCAAAATTGATGGCGAAGTTATTCTTGAATTTTTGATCAAAAATACCGATCCAAAGTTGGTTTCTTTCCAGTTAGATATGGGACATACCGTCAACGGTGGTGGCGACTGTATTTATTATCTTCGCAACTTTCCCGGACGCATCAGGTTATGGCATGCATCCGACTTTGATGTCGTGACACGACAATATACCGAAGTGGGTAAAGGCAGCGTGCCTTATCCGGCAATGTTTGAATTAGCTAAGTTAGCAGGTTTGGAACAGCTCATCGTAGAGCAGGAAACAGAGGGTGATATTTTTGCTTCCCTCAAAGCCAATTTTGATTATTTGAAACAATTCAAATGGACAAAGGTGTAGTTTTCTGCCGTTAACTCATTGTCCCGCTGATTTTTTCCACATTTAAACTGCGGGCGGCAGCATCGAATATCTCTTTGTATGTTCCGTCTTGGTGATACACCTCTTCGTGTGCGCCGTGTTCTACTACCCGTCCGTTCTTCATCACGTAAATTATCTCGGAGTCAATGAATTGCGAAATACTGTGAGAGATGATAATCACCGTTCGGTCTTTCTTGATGGCATCAAGACTGTTCTTAATCTGTTCGGTAGCAATGGCGTCGAGACTTGCAGTAGGCTCGTCCAAGAAGATGATGGGCGGCTTTTTCAAAAACATACGCGCAATGGCAATCCGCTGCTGCTGACCGCCCGAGAGCAACAGTGCAGAAGAATCGTAACCGTTGGGGTGCTTCATAATCTCCTCGTGGATATAGGCTTGCTTGGCAGCGTCCACCACCTCCTCGTGCGAAGCGTTCGGATTACCGTAAAGGATATTTTCGGCGATTGTTCCGCTGAAGATATGGTTTTTCTGCAACACCAAACCGATGTTTTCGCGCAAAAAGCGGGTATCGTATTCACGCAGAGGCACACCGTCGAGCAGGATTTCGCCTTTGCCCTGTTCGTAGAATTTATCAAGCAGATTGATGACCGTACTTTTTCCCGCACCCGAAAGTCCCACCAACGCTGTGATTTTATTCGGAAGAATGGTCATATTTACATCGAACAACGCCTGCGTACCGTTCGGATAGGTGAAATCGACATTCCGCAGTTCAAATTTCCCATATACTTTTTCGGGACGGTATTCGCCGGACGGTTCAATCTGATGGTCGGACTCCATAATATCGAAAAAGCCTTCGGCGTAAATCAGGGCATCGTTCACGTCATCGTATATGCGGTGTAGTTGGCGGATGGGGGCGGTAACGTTGTTGAACAGCATAATGTGCAGCATAATCGCTCCGATTTGCATTTGTCCCGTCAGCACAAGGTAAGCCGTTAATATGATGATAATTACCACGCCAAACTGTTCGACGAATGATTTCAGTCCATCGAACTTAAAGTTGGTCGAGCGGGTTTTCATTTGCGTGTCGGTGAGAGAAGTTTGCAGGTCGAGTTGCTTTTTTGCCTCAATGTCTTCGCGGTTGAACGATTTGATTACGGTTATCGACTCTAAAATATTGATAATTCCGCCCGATTTATTTTCGCGGTAAGTACGCATATTGCGCCGCCAGCCTTTCAGTTTATTCGCCTGTTTTTGGCTGATAACAAAGTAAATAGGGACGATGCACAGGGCAACAAGTCCCACGTAGAAATTGGCATTGAACATACCGAGCAGCGCCACAATGGCAGAGGTGAAGAGCGGAAAAATGTCGATAAAAAAACTTTGCACCGTTCGTGTTAAACTCGAAACGCCTTGGTCGATACGTGTTTGCAACTTTCCTGAACCGCTTTCATCGGCAGTAAAAAACGCCATTCGGTAGGTCAAAATCTTTTCTATCACCTGTTGGGCAAGGTCTTTAGAAATCATAATCCGGATTTTTTCGCCGAAGAATTTTTGCCCAAAAGAGAGAAAAATATTGATTAACTCCTTGCTTAAAAGAATAATAGAGATAATTGTGATGATGTGCAAACCCTCTTTCAGCGGTTTATGCTGTTCCACAAGCGAAGCGATGCTATTGACAGTGTATTGCAGCACGTAGGCATTGACCTGTGCCGTCAAAGCCCCGATGAAAGTCAAGGTCAAAGCCAATGCAACCAACCATTTATACGGCTTGACATAGGGCGTAATGTTTTTGAAAAGTTGAATGAGTGTCATTGTGTTTTATTGTTTTAACCGTTTTATTTATTGCGGGCTGTTGGTTTTATGCACTACTGCCGCTACCACGAAATCAGCTCGTTTCATGCAGTTTTTCAGTCTTTTAAGTAGTTTATCAATTCATCTATATCTTTCATGATATTTTTTTGTGAAATATTCCTTTTCATTTCCAACGAACATAAATCATCACAAATTTTAACAAGTCTGTTTAACATTGGTTTGTCATTGGGATGGGGAGAGTGTATTGTGCCTGTTTTTGTAATATTTTCATAAATATCTGTGGTCGAAAAAGTATAAACAGTTCCATCTGATACTACTGTTATAAGCTCCACTACTATTCCATCAGGTAATGTCTCAAATATACGTTCTTTTTCCTTGGTTTGTTCTGTCAATAGTCCAAATAATTCCCCAATTTTCAGATATAATTCATTATTGATTTTAATTTTTTTCTTATCTATTTTTACAAAACCCTCCCTACCTCCAATTAAA
>Ga0082212_10003019_pt1 | contig 24067 bp, 25 predicted proteins | sample TergutNt197P3_FD_71548 | JGI IMG/M metagenome (GOLD analysis project Ga0082212, IMG submission 71548) | Neocapritermes taracua P3 segment gut microbial communities from Petit-Saut dam, French Guiana - Nt197 P3 | ecosystem: Host-associated > Arthropoda: Insects > Digestive system > Gut ... | reverse complement strand
AGCTCGAACATATTCGCGGCAGACGACAGTGTGAAGACATTATAACGCTCCGACAGAGTATTCTCTGCGGCTAAAAGATTTACATTGTTATCATCGACAACAAAAACAGTTTTCATGAATAAATCTTCCTTTTGAACTGTACGCTATTACCCCAGTATATAATAGTTAGTATATCAGAACATTACCGCGATGTCAATATGAATATTTTACATTGAAATAATTATACTGTAAAGGTGTCAATGATAGGTAACAAAAAAATAGCAAAGAACACAAAAAGTATAGTTACATTACCGCTTGATAATTCTCGAGGATTTGATTAGGACTTTTGAAGCCAAGACAAGTCATAATGTAATCTCTTGATTTCTTGTTGTAAACCGCAAGTTGCTTACGACCATCGGTCAAATCATACATCTTCAATTTGCTGTAAAATCTTAACCCATCGGTGCGGTGCTGCCGCTCAACTTTGCCATTGTGCCTCGGTGTTGCTATCCGTATGCGTTGGTATTCTATTCCCATATCCAACAAAGCCTGTTCAAATAATGTCTTATGCTTCGCTTTAACAACAAGCAATGCGTTGGTGAACTCCGTGCCGTTGTCGGTCTGCGCTTTCCTTATCGGGAAAGGTGAATTGAACACTAGCTTCATAAGAAAGTCTTTTGCGCTGTATGTGCTGTGTTCATCATACATCTCTCGGAACGGGTATCGAGTACACTCATCCACTGCCGTGAATTGATAATACTTCTGTCCGTTAGCTACACAGTCGTTCGGAACATATTTGACATCTATCTGTACTTTCTGACCGGGATATTCCGCTCTCTGATATGGCTTCGGCTTCTTCTTTACTTTCTTCTTTTCTTCCGGTTTGAACATCCTGCCAACAACCCGCTTGAAACTCCCATAATGGCGGCTATATCCTTTCTCCCTCAGCTTTTGGAATGTCAATATTAAATCCTTGCGTCCGTTGCGTTTGATATATCGCCGGATTAACGCCAACTCTTCTTCCGTATGCTGCATCGGGTGGCTCTTCGGTCTATGGCTCTTGTCTTTCAAACTCTCCATTGTCCCATCGTAACGAGCCGCCCACTTGTATATCGTCTTCCGGCTCGTCTTGTATCGTATCTCTGTTTTTGTGCCGCCGTGATTGTTAAAGTATTCCAACATCCGTTGACGGTGGTATGCGTTCTGTGTTACCATATCCATGACAAAGAGTTCCTCCTTTGGCTTGTGTTGTCTGGTAACTTCACTATACCATTTGAGTTGCTCTTTGTCTCCCTTTTTTGTTACCCTTCTATTGTACCTTTACATAACACGGCGAGGGTGTGGTGAAATATGTTGATAACCTCGTAGGGGCGGTCATTGGCCGTCCGTCTAAAACGGTGATTTCTGTTGATTGCGGGCTGATTAAAAAAATTTTCCAAAAAATATTTGTAATATACACTCGCAAAATAAACTGAGAAATGATATAATGTGAACATAGAGTTATTTAAGGAGATTACATACATGATAAAAGGCGTAATATTCGGGTTGGCGGGCGTGATTGTAGACATTGACGAAATGAACTACAAGGCGTGGAAGCAAGTCGCCGACCGTATGGGGGTTTACTTCGACAAAGATATTAACCACCGTATACGCGGTTTTTCCAGAATGAAAAGTTTGGATATAATTTTAGAGATGTCTCAACCCATTCCGGAAACTGAGAAAATCGCTTTTGCCGACAAGAAAAATGATATATTCAGAAAAGCAGTGATGTCACTGTCGGCAAAGGATGTTGACGGTGACGTGATGGCTGTTCTGTGTATGCTCAGAGATCATGGAGTGAAATGCGCCATAGGAAGCACCAGTAAGAATGTGGAGCTTATGATAAAACAGCTTGGGATTGAGAGTTACTTTGACGCGATTTCAGATGGGAACAGTATCAGCGGTGAAAATTTGGATTCCGAAATATTTCTTAAAGCCGCCGCGCTTATTGGGGTTGAACCGTCTGACTGCGCCGTTGTTGAAAATATAAGCATCGGCATAGACGCGGCGAATGCCGGAGGTTTTTACAGTATCGGCATAGGCGATGCCGCCGAGTATGACAAAACGGATATGAAAATTAAACGGTTGACGGAAATTTTGAATTTGTTGTAAGTGGGCGAAGACATAACACAGCTTAATTTTATTAAACATAATAATTATCGCAACTAATTAAGCGGGATTGTGTAATAACGGGATTAAATGGGGATAAATGCTTATGCTGAAAATATATCTTGACAACTGTTGTTACGGCAGACCATTTGATAACCAAAAGGACAGGATAATTTTTGTCGAAACTCAGGCAAAGTTGGGAATACAATCGCTTGTGAAATATAAAGCGGTTGAGCTTGTATATTCTTCTATTTCTATTCAAGAAGTTGTCGATGCGCCTTTTGAAGAAATCCGCAATTCCGTTCTTGAATTTATTTATAATTATGCTAAACACTATGTAGGTAAAGATGATAATGAAATCGCGATAGCATTGACCGATGAAATTATGAAGACAGGTATAAAATTAAAAGATGCCTCGCATACCGCTTGCGCTATAATAGCAAAATGTGATTATCTGATAACAACTGATAAGCGGTTATTGAAATATAGTGACAGCCGTATAAAAATAGTAAATCCTGTTGAGTTTTTAGATATTTGGAGGGAATTATAATGTATAGTGATGTGCAAACTTCGGCGATAATGAACGGTGGTATGAGGGTTTTGAGAGAACATCTCGGCATAATTGAATCCGAAATTTTCATAGCTAATATTGGAAATAATAAGTTCGATTACACAAAGTGGCGTGAAAATTTGTGGGAAGGATTAACGGCTGCGGAGTTATTTGAACGCGCTGCAGTAACGGAAGAAAAGCATGGAGTTAGCAAAGGTGTCTAAACTGTAAATAATCATCGAATGTGGTGCATTGCTTATGAAAAAACCTTGGAAAAATCCAAGGTTTTAATTGTTAATTAACCAATTACCATTGTTAATTGTTATCTGTTAATTGTTAATTAAAAATGTTTCCCCGCTTCGGTCGTGCAAACCCGCAAAGAACCTGCACGCACTGCAGGTGGGCAACCTCTTCGCGGCATTACTGCTTCCAACGTCCAACGCATGGCGCGCGCCGGGAGGCCTGCAAACAACCGCGAAAGTCGGAATCCCAAGGTCAAAATGTGGGTTTTATACAGATTCGTCACGAGACAAGCAGGGTCTTCTACTACACTGTCTCTTCTTCGTACTCTTCTATCCGCTTCATAAACATGGCATATACTTCCTCAAGCTCGCTGTCGTCTTCAATAGTCACAAGGTCGTCTTCGCCGTCGTTTTCAACGACTTTCATTATAATAAAGTCTACCTCCTCGACATCATCGCCCACATCAGCGGGAATGAACGCCATGTAAACCTCATCGTTATGCTCCAGTGTGTCTACGTGTTCAAACTCATAGTCGTTGCCGTCTTCATCGGTCAGCGTTATGATATCGCCGCCGTATTCATCGCTCATGATTGTCACCTCGTCTTTCTGATTCGATTATATCTTGTTTGCGCTGAAAAAGCAATAGTTAATTTTAGGAACTTGTTGATTTCGGCATCTCACAATCAAGCCATGTCTCAATATCTTTGCCAATGTCAAGTATTGAGTTGTCCAAAGGTATGCGGATTCCCTGACAATCGCCTTGACAGCTCTCGCGCCCCAGTTTCCTGTAACAGCCATATCCGGTCGTGATTTTTTCTTTCAAAGATAATGGGAACATATCAATGATACCCGCGTATTTATCGGTTTTTTGAGATCTTACAAATAAGCTGTAGCCATGTCTGAGGGAATAGGAGAACGCGAATATTCTCTGCTGATATTTGTCACGTGAAGACAGTTCTCTCCGAGTTTTTGTGAGATTCGCGTAAGAAAAACTAACATCATCCAATATGCTTAATGTGCAAGTCAGCCCCATATCCGTGTAACGCTTATGTAATTTCTCGACGTATTCTTTAACCTTTTCGGGCAACGGATTCAAAAAATCTTTCAGTTCATCAAGAATATCCGTATCATCAGCTCTTAACAACCTGTAATCGCACCGTAAAAGGTTATTGTCGTTCCAATAACGCCTTCCCGTTCGCAGTTCCATATCCGCAACGGAGAGGGCTTTTAATCCTGTCAGCAAGATGGGATTATTGGGATATGACACTTTTAACGGTTGAGCTTCCGAAATACTAATCGGCTTTGATTTCAAGTTGATTCCGGTAAAATCAAAACCGCAGAGCGTTAAAAACCGCAGACACTCAACCAGACCGGAAGCGGAGATTTTAGGGTTCTTTTTCTTCCCGCTATTATCAATAGAAGGGGTGCATAACGGTATTCCGGTAATGATTAACGATGTGCCGTTTTCATCCAATTTGCCGTAATAGCCTATGTCAACTAACAGATTTGTCATATTGTGCAAAAACGGATAATCTTTCATGCCGTTTGGCGTTAACGGCGGTTTGGCGAATAAATGCCCGTCTGAAATTAGGCGGTCACATAATAAATATAGAAAATCCCTAAAAGCAACAATGCCGTTTAGAATATTTTCCTTGCTCGCAATGCTTTCAAACATGGGCTTCAGCGCGTAAGTTTCGGGTATATTCGCGGGTATCAGATTTCTTTGATACTCTGCGACCTCACTTATTGGCTTTAGCGTTACTTTATGCGTACTCATTTTATCGCTCCTTTTGAAGATTTTATCGTTTCACCATAAATATTATTTCGATACAATGTACCACAGATAATGCTTATTTTGTAAGGTAATTACCATTGCAAATTGTGCCGTCAGGCGCGGTTACATATTCATCTTGATGTTTCATGGCATTTTCAATATAATCTTTATTTTGAAATACTTTAAAAAAGTAATCCTACATAAGTTTATAATCTTTCACGTGTTTTTCTATTTCAGGTTGATTATCAAATGCAAGCACCTTCATAAAAAACAATTTTTCAATAGAAATAACTTTGCATTTCTCGTATTCAATGGCTCTCTCTGAAAAAAAGTTGTAATCAAAACGAAATATGCTTCTAAGCAATTCATAATGGTCAAATGACACAAATAAATCTCCCCATTTATCCTTTCTATTATCCGGGTATTTTCCTGCTAAGGTTTCATAATCATCATTTGATACGATAAAATCAATATCTTTTCCTCTTTTTCGGATTCCGTAATATTCCATAGCTAAGCCTCCTACTACAAGCGGCTTTGATGAAAAGATTATTCCCAAGCTTGATAAGTCAACAGCGTTCATAATAACAGATTCATTCCCTATCATAATATACTACCTCTTTCGTAACTAATATAAATTTTCTGTTATTGCTATATATTTATTTTACCATATAAACGACAACGTTGTCGTATTGATTTGTTGTGGTACATTGTAACATGATATTATGAACTTGCGTTATCAGATGTACGAAAGATTTGTTTGTTTACCTCAGCACCAATTTTCGATTGATAATTTTTTAATATGCCGATAATGCTTGGTATTGTTTGTTACACAGATTTGCTGTCCGCGATTGATTGCGTAAGACATTTTGTCACGTATAGTGAGATTTACCGTAAAAAAATAAGACAGAGTATCAGTATCAAGAAATATCATCACTGAGTTCTCCCTAAAGAAAAATTTTGTCTTTCGTCCATAATGGCTTTCATGTCTAACAATTCCTCACCATTCCAATTGTTAAAAAACTCCATTACATCTCTTTGTTTTCTGCTTAAAGGCTCTGTGAATGTTATTACAACCTCATAATCCTCTTTTACGGGTATCGGCTGCATGGGCTTAAAATTTGTGCCGTCATAAATGGCTTTAATTGCATACATAAAAAACTCTCCTTTATAATCTATATCTATAATACCATTTTTTTGAGTGTATTACCAGTTAATTTTTGCGAAAACCGGGAATAATTTAATCGGAGGTGATTCTGTGACGAATAAAAATCGTTTCGGTGTTGACACGGAGCTGTCTGAGGAGTTATCCTTAATGGTGACGGATATACCGCGCACAACAGCGCATCCGAACAGATTGGAGATAAAGAAACATGAATCAATCACGTCTGACATTCCGGGCGCAAGAGGCGGTGAGACTGGCGCACCAAGCGGCAGGTGAACTCGGACACGGTTATGTCGGCAGCGAGCATATGCTGTTGGGACTGCTTGAAGAAGGGCAGGGCGTTGCGGCGCAGGCACTCCTGCACTCGGGGGTTAACGCGCCCATATTGCGGGCGCGTCTAATTGAGAGCGTTGGGCAGGGTGAGGCTAACTCACTGCCGGTACAGGGTTTAACGCCGCGCTCAAAGAGAATCATCGAGACGGGCGCGACTGAGGCTTCGCGCCTCGGACACGGTTATGTCGGCACGGAACATCTTCTGATGGGGATTTTGCGGGAATCCGATTCTATAGCCTGTTCGCTGCTGTCGGGGCTTGGGTTGGATTTGCGCCGTGTTTACGCCGATATGCTCAACACAATCGGTGCTGAACCGCTTGCAAGCAACGTGCAGAGCGGCGGCGGCGGACGTGCGCGCACAGCGGACAATATAACTTCGGGGACGACAAAGACGCTCAATCAGTTCAGCCGTGATTTGACGGTCATGGCGGCGCAGAATAAGCTCGACCCAATCATCGGACGCGAGAATGAGATAACACGGATTATACAGATACTGAGCCGCCGCACAAAGAACAATCCGGTTTTAATCGGCGACCCGGGCGTTGGCAAAACCGCCGTTGCGGAGGGTTTGGCACAGCGCATAATTTCAGGGCAAGTACCCGAAACATTGCGGGGCAAACGGCTCGTATCGCTTGATTTGTCGGGCATGGTAGCGGGTACGAAGTACCGCGGAGAGTTTGAGGAGCGGCTTAAAAATACCATGGAAGAAGTACGCCGAGCGTTGAATGTCATACTTTTTATTGATGAACTGCACACGCTCATCGGCGCGGGCGCGGCGGAAGGCGCGATTGACGCGGCAAATATACTAAAGCCCGCGTTATCACGCGGGGAAATACAGGTAATCGGCGCAACGACACTGGACGAGTACAGGAAATATATTGAAAAAGACACCGCGTTGGAGCGCAGATTCCAGCCCGTGAACGTGGGCGAGCCAACTCCCGAGGAGACTTACGGTATACTTGAGGGGTTGCGCGACAGATATGAGGCGCACCATAAAGTGCAGTTCACCGAGGAGGCTTTGAGAGCCGCCGTAGACTTGTCCGTGCGCTATATTCCGGACAGGCAGCTGCCCGATAAGGCGATAGACCTCATTGACGAGGCGGGAAGCCGCATACGGGTCATATCCCTCACGCCGCCTGAGGATTTGCGCGGTCTTGAGGAGGAAGTGGAACGGCTCGCTAAAGAAAAAGAAGCCGCCATAAGTTCACAGCGGTTTGAGGAGGCGGTCGTTCTGCGCGACCGCGAACGCGCGGCGCGCGACCGTTTGGAGGTGGAGCGCGAGAGTTGGCGTTCGCATGAGATGAAGAAAACGACCGTTGACGCGGAGGACGTTGCGGCGGTCGTGTCCGGGTGGACAGGTATACCCGTAACCCAGTTATCACGCGATGAGGCGGACAGGCTGTTAGAATTAGAAAATGTCCTGCACAAGCGCATTATCGGGCAGGATAAAGCCGTTTCGGCGGTATCGCGGGCAATCAGGCGCGGGCGCGTTGGGCTGAAAGACCCGAAACGCCCGATAGGCTCGTTCGTCTTCTTAGGTCCGACAGGCGTTGGCAAGACTGAACTGTGCCGCGCGTTGGCTGAGGCGGTGTTCGGTGACGAGAAAGCTCTTTTGCGCGTGGATATGTCGGAGTTTATGGAAAAACACTCCACATCGAAACTTATCGGCTCGCCCCCCGGATACGTGGGATTTGACGAGGGCGGCGGCCTTACGGAGAAAGTACGCAGAAAACCCTATTGCGTGATTTTATTCGATGAAATCGAGAAGGCGCACCCGGATGTGTTCAATATACTGCTGCAAATTCTTGAGGACGGGCATTTGACCGATTCACAGGGGCGGCGCGTGGACTTTAAGAACGCGATAGTCGTTATGACCTCCAATCTCGGCGCGTCTAACCTGACAGAGAGAAAACGTTTGGGGTTTACAGCCGCCGAGGGTATCACTCAAGCTGAAATAGAGAGTTCGGTGACATCGGAGCTGAAAAAGACATTCAAGCCTGAGCTGCTCAACCGCATAGACGAAACAATAGTGTTCACGCAGTTATCGAAAGAGGAGATATTGCGTGTCGCGCGGCATATGCTCGAAGCCGTCACCGAGAGATTGGCGGCGTTGGGCGTGACGTTGGAAGCATCGGACGAGGCAATCGCGCTGATGGCGGAGAGAGGGTTCGATGCCGCGAACGGCGCGAGACCGTTGCGCCGTAAGATACAGAGCGACTGGGAGGACGCGCTGAGTGAGCGGCTCTTGGACGGGCGGATTAAAGAGGGCGACACGGTTAGGATTGAGATTGTTGAGGGAGAGTATGGGTTTAATGTGTAGTGAGAACTGTGTTCGTTCACTTCTTGTGGGTAAGTTTCTAAAAATTTTTCTTGTATTTTTTCGATGTGGCGTGATATTATTGTCGAAAGTTGTCATTTTTGCAAACTTTGGGAGCATAGCATTGAACTTGAAAGGAGAATGTAAACTATGGAAGCCGTAACCACCATTCGCAAAATGCTTGCCAATAATCGTGTAATTGTGCCATCGTATCAACGCGCTTATTCTTGGGATATAGATACTGAAGGTGTTGCACCTAAACAGATAAGCACATTTTTATCAGACCTAAAACAGCACATAGACAGCGGGAGTAAAACGCCGTATTATTTTGGTCACTTTCTTTTTGAGAACAAGGGAAATGACCTCTTCGCCATCATAGACGGGCAACAGCGGCTTACGACTATTGTTATTTTCTTATCTGTGTTATTTCGTAAAATTTGCCGTGAATTAACCGAAGACGAGGAGCAATGCCGAGAAGATATAATTAAACGCAGAAGTACATATCGTTTTGAAACGGTGGATTATGACGCTCAAATCTTGAAGGATTATGTAATTGATAGAACCAAAGGTGCAGTACGGACTGAAACTACATCCGCAGAACGCATAAAACGGGCGTATGATTATTTCGATAAAGCCCTCGGTAAAAATCACGATGAAGTGTATATAGGGAAGATGATTAACTGCGTAGCAAATGCTTCGTGTACTACTCATATTGTTGATTCTGAACCGGAAGCGATACAGATGTTTATTTTCCAAAACAACAGGGGTAAGAGACCAACCAACTTGGAGATAGTAAAAGCCGACTTGATGTTCGCTGTTCATCTTGCTCCCGTTGAAAAAGATGTTGATGCCATTATTGGCGAAATCAAAGAGCGGTTTGAACAGATTTACAAGTCAATTTCAAAAATCGAGTATAAAATCGATGAGGATGAGGTATTGCTATATACTTTTCGGGTGTTTGCCAATTCTCTTTGGATAGAGCGTAATGATGTCATTTCAAAAATACGCACAGAACTTGAAGCTGACCCAATTTCTTTTGCCAAAAGTTTTGCGCTTTATCTCGAAGATAGTTTTACACATTTGGTTTCGTTCTTCACGATTGACTGTGCAAAATATGAGATAGCATCGCTTATCCAGTTAGGTGAGATTGGCAACGCTTTACCGTTTATTATCAAGGCATACCGTTTTGACGTTCCTGTTGCCGACAGACTTGAATTAGCGTCCGCGTTGGAGAACGTTTTGCTTCGGCAACGTTTGATAGGAACGCGCGCAGATATTCGCTCTCGTATTGGAGAGGTTTATCAGTCGTTCACCAAACAGAACAACAGCGTTCAATCAATTATAGATAGAATTAAATGGATGAAGCAAGTTGATAGCAGCAAGCATGGGTGGTGGGCGTATTGGAACGACGAGGCGTTAAAGCAATCCATACAAGGCGATTTAATTGGGTCATCTGCAAGATTCATTTTATGGAAATATGAAAACCACTTGCGTTCACAAGGGAAAGGCGGGTATTCATTCTTACCATACAATACCATTGATGACCCAGAATTGGAGCATATAGCACCACAAACAAAAAATGAGTTGCCTGCATCTGGTTATTGTGTTTATGATGAAGAATTTTTGGAGCAATACTTAAATTGTTTGGGTAACTTTTTGCTTATATCAAAAAAGCATAACTGTGCAATCGGGAACATTCCTTTTTCGGAAAAACGGGTTACATACACACATCTTGAGCAACAGCGCGAAGTCCAGCAAATGACCGATGGAAAAAGAAAGTGGTCTAAGCAGCTTATAAAAACGCGCAAGGATAAAATCATAGGTTTTGTTATGGACACATTTTAATGTCAAAAAACGAAGCGAGAGGAGGGTGTGGTTTATGCTTCCGGAAAATGAACAGAATTTAGCTTTAGAGTTAGTCAAACGTTTGGTATTAGCTTGGGATCCCGATTATACAAAACTGACGAATAAAGAAAAACAAGCCCTCGAAGAAGCGGAAAACGGCGAATATATCAGCGATGACGATATTGACTGGAATCGACTTTCGGATTATGCTTGAATGAATATTTTTCTACCTCGGTTCGGTGATTATATCGCTTATTGATGCCGACTTTTTCAGAGGCATTTTTGAAACTGTCAGCGCGAGAACAGCGGCATCGGCGCGTGTGCATACGGCTTTGGGGCGGAAGTAACCGCCCGTATCGCCCCTGACAACGCCGTTTACATACAGCTTGATTATAGCGTTGTTCGACCATGGGTTAGTTGAGGGGCTGACATCGGGAAATATATTATCGCTGAAATCCATGGTGTTCGGCGCGTTTATGATACCCTCGAACAGCACGCAGGCCTCTTCGCGCGTAACGGGGCGGTCGGGCGCAAACAGCCCGCTGCCGATACCGTTTGCCATACCCGCACGCGCCAAAACGGAGATATAACCGTCCGCCCAGTGACGCGCCGTGTCCGTAAACCCGGACGGAACGGTGGACGGCGCGGTTTCGGTCAGCTTGCATATCAGAGTGACAGCCTCGGCGCGTGTCATCGTGTCCATGGGTCTGTAAAGCCCCTCATAGCCTGATACGATGTTCTTCTCCGAAGCCTCGGCAATTTGCGCCTGAGCCCAATGCCCCTTTATATCCTTAAACGGTAACGCGGGATACAGCCATCCGTCATACGCGCTCCATATTTCGTCAGGCTCGTAGCCGAGTGCCCACGCGCCCGCGCCGCGTATATTCATATCGGTTACAAGCGACAACTTCTTCTCCAGTGAGCGCGGCGACTCGTACCAGATGTCATAAACACCCGCGGTCAGTTTTTTATTGCCCCATAACCCCTGCTCGAGGTCATGCGCGGTAACGCGCACTTCGGCGCGCATACACTCGTTTGTTGCGTCATACCATGTGACGGAACTGTAATTGTCAACAATCCTGTCGATGTCGGAGAGCGTAAACGCCCTGCCACCGGATGTTTCGCCGCTCATCCAGTAACGTCCGTAAAACGGTACGCCCATGACGATTTTGCCGCTGTCAACGCTTTTCAGCGCGAAATTAACGGAATCCTTAATAAATTTGTAGCTCGCCACCGGGCCGGCTTTACCGCCCTGATACGATTCATCGTATGTCATTATAAATATAATGTCGCAAATCTCCCCGAGTTGGGCATAATCATACGCGCCCTGCCAGCCTGTAAGACCGCCCCACGGATTTGCCGCCACGCAGACCGACAGCATTTTATTCGGCAGTTTTCCCCGCAGATAGCGAATGAACTCGATAAATACGGCGCGGTCGGTGTGGTCGATGTTCTCTATGTCTATGTCAATGCCGTCAAAACCGTGTAATGTGACCTGAGCGGCTATCCTGTCGGCAAAGGTTCGGTAATCCCTTAGAGCCAGACGCGCCCGCTCCCTGTCCCAGTGATTGCTGACAAAGGGCAGAACCTTAACGCCGCGTTCGCGCATCGCGCCGAGGAAAGCGGGGTCGGGTGTGCGCGTAAGAACAAGCTCGCCGTTCGCGCCGACCTCGAAGTAGTCGGGGCAGACGAGGTTGATATTACCGTCGGCGCGGTCAACATTGTGGATGTAAATAGAGGTTGAGCCGGCGTAGAGATATCCCCTGCTCTCCGTCGCGGCATGGGCGGGAGAGGATATTAGACTTAGCGACAGAAGGATTATGAAAACTCTCTTAAACATAAAATCACCCGATTCCAGTTTAAGCCGGAATTGGGTGATTTATAGATTGTAATATTTGGAATGGGATTAAAATCCTGTAGGGGTGCTGCTTGCCGCACCCGGAAAAATGAGCGGATGCCCTGCGAGATGTTGCAATCAATCATCAGATAGCCGTATTCGGTCTTCGGGATTGGGCGGAGCGGCTTTTTTATCGCGCCATTTCTTTCTTACAAAAGCGGAGTAGAAACCGAATAGAGACCCGGCGATAATGCCGGAAACACCGCCGTTCAGCGCATGACGCAGAATACCGATTGTATCTGTGCTTTTTACATCGTTCATTATAAGTATCTGAACAGTGTAAACAACGCCCATTACGATTCCGAACGGCACACCGAATTTTAGCATTGTTTTTAGGAAAATCATGTATTTACACCTGTAGGATGTGCGCCCGTGGACGACCAAAGGTCGCCCCTACATATCTGCCTTTTCCTCGTCCGTTTTCTCAACCGCTTCCTCAACGGCATCTTCCGTGATTTCATTCACTTCCGCCGCTTCTTCTTTCGCTACAAACGCTTGCGCGACTTCCTCTTCGCCGCCGTCTTCATCGGGCATCGCCGCGCTTGACTCATACGTTGACAACGCGCGGATGGAGAGTGAAATTTTCTTGCGCTCGTGGTCGATTTCAACGATTTTTACATCGGTCATGCTGCCCTCGCTGACAACATCGCCCGGTTTATTAACACGCTGTTCCGAGAGCTGGGAAATGTGGACAAGACCGTCAACACCCGGCATAATCTCGCAGAACGCGCCGAAAGTAGTCAGCTTAACGACCTTGACATTAACGACATCACCCGCCGAATAAGTTTCAACAAACTTCTTCCACGGATTCGCGGCGGGGTCTTTGTGTCCCAACGAAATTTTGCGTTTTTCCTTGTCAAAGGATATGACGAAAACTTCTATCGCGTCGCCGACTTTCAGCATATCGGCGGGACTGTTTAGACGCTGCCATGACAGCTCGGAAACGTGTACCATGCCGTCCACGCCGCCGATGTCCACGAACGCGCCGTAGGATGTGAGGGACTTGACAACGCCTTTATAACGCTTGCCCTCTTCAATATCGTTCCAGATGGATTCCGCGCGATTCTTGCGATCATCGTACTGCGCGGCGCGGATGTTGCCGACCACGCGGCGGCGAGCGCGGTTGACTTCGCTGATGTAAAGGGTGACTTTCTTCTTGAGCATATCGGAGAGCGAACCTTCTTTCGGAACGCCAGTCTGCGACGCGGGGACAAATACCCTTATACCGCGCACGGACACCACCAAACCGCCCTTGTTCTCCTCGGTTACAATGCCCTCGACAATATTACGTGCGTCGCGGGCGGCTTCGATGTCCGCCCATGTCTGAACGGCATCCACGCGCTTTTTCGAGAGCTGCGCCGTGCCTTCGACATCGTTAACGCGCATGACGAACACTTCGATAGAATCTCCGATTTTTATGTGATCCTCGGGCTTGTAGTCCGGGTCATCGGACAGTTCGGTCACGGGGATATATCCCGCGTGCTTTGTGCCGAGGTCAACGTGTATCTCGGTTGGGGATATTGCTGTAATGATACCGGTCACCTTATCGCCGGTCGTAAGGGTCTTGAACGAGTGTTCGAGCATTTGCTCGAATGTTTCCTCCTCCGCGTTTTTAACAACAGGAGCTGTTTCAACGGGCGCGGCCTCGACAGGCGCGGTCTCAACAGGTACTGTTTCTGCGGGCGTTGCTGATTTCATAATTTCATCAGACATAATTCGGCTTACCTCCTTTATGGCCTCCGTCGGCGTTGAAGCACCGGCGACAAGCCCTATACACGTATTGTGCGGGATTGGCAGTTCGGCGGCTTGTACGGCGTTTTCCACTAAAAACGTCCGTGGGCAGACACTCTTTGACAGCTTGTACAAGTTTTGAGTGTTCGCGCTCTGCGGGTCGCCAACGACCAGCATAACGTCACATTCCCCCGCCAACCTTACAGCCTCTCTCTGGCGCAAAACGGTAGCGTTACATATTGTATCAAATATATTTGCGTTTGTACACACTTTTTTTATTAAGTTTACGCAAATTTCATATTTTTCCTTTTCAAGCGTTGTCTGAGCGACAACGGAGAGTGGAGTGCCGCTGTAAAAACCGCCTGATTCCAACGCTTCGGCTATATTTTCAGAGCCTGATAAAATCAGCGGATTTTCACACCAGCCCGCCGCCGCCGCGACTTCGGGATGGTTCTTATCACCGATAATAATAACGCGCCTTCCCGCCGCGCTCTCTTCTTCGGCGATACGGTGAATTTTTTTCACATCGGGGCAGGTAGCGTCAACGAGAGTAAGCCCGCGCTCTGAAATCTCTTTGTACACCTCAGGCGGCGCGCCGTGAGCGCGTATGACAACCGTGCCGCCGTCAGGTATATCCGATAGAAAATCGGCGCGGCGTACACCGCGCTTTTCCAGACTTTCAACTACCGCGCGGTTATGGGTAAGCGGACCGAGTGTGAAACAGTTATCTTGTTCAAGCGCGAGCCTTACGGCTCCCGCAACCCCGAAACAAAATCCCGCGTATTCTGCGGTTATGACTTCACGCATTCAGTTCACCCAACCGCGTTATGCGGTTCATAAGCTCCGCGGCCTGTATATTCATAAATTCACTGCCGGGCTTGTCCAGAATTTCGGGTATATACGGCTCTCCGAAAATTATTTTTACCCGCGAGAAAGGACGTTTTTGTCCCGGAGTTATGAAAACGGGTACAATCGGAGCTTTGCCGCGTGTTGAAAACATTATCGCGCCGCGTTTTGCTTCCGCTGTCTGTCCTTCTTTAACGCGCGTTCCCTCAGGGAATACGCACAGTTTGCCGCCGTTTTTCAAAACGCGCATGGATTTCATTATCGCGCCGACATCGCTTTTGCCGCGATCGACAAAAATAACATCAAGTTTTGTTAAGAGAAAACCGATAACTGGCTTTGTCTTGTTTTCAATTTTTGAAAGGGGGTAGAGCCTGTCCTTTGAACCCAAAATGGCAATCAAATAGAGCGGGTCGTGCTGTGCGGTGTGGTTGCCGCAGATGACCGCCGCGCCTTTCGGTATGTTCTCTTTTCCTATCACTTCCATCCTGTAAATCAAGAAGAAGGATTTAAGTATACCCGCCACTGCTTTATACCACATTCAGCACCGCCAGCCTTTCCGTTATAATTTGCTCAAAAACCCCGATGCTTTTCTCCAGTGAATTGCCCGTTGTATCAACAGTGAGCGCGTCCGGCGCGGGGCGTGTGGGGGATACCGCGCGATTGCGGTCGCGCTCATCGCGCTCGTTCACCTCGCGCAATACGGTTTCGTAGTCGGTGTTGACACCCCGTTCTTTTAGCTCGTCAAAGCGTCTTCCCGCTCTCTCCTCCGCAGAAGCGGTGAGGAAGATTTTTATCTGCGCGTTCGGCAGTACGACCGTGCCGATGTCGCGCCCGTCCATGACAACATTGTTTTCAGACGCTATTGTTCTCTGTGTTTCAAGCAGTAACTCACGCACGGAGGGCAGCGCGGAGAGCTTTGAAGCAAGCTGCGAAATCTCGGGCGTGCGGATACTGTCCGACACATCCTCGCCGCCGAGCAGCGTGCGCTGAACGCCGTCTATGTATTTCAGCGTAATGGGAGGATAAACAAAGGACGCGGTTTCGTTAGGCTCTACTCCGGGATGGGCGCGAAACCACGCCAAGGCGGCGGCGCGGTACAACGCGCCCGTGTCAGCGTATATGTAGCCCAGTTTTGCTGCCACAGCACGGGAGATTGTACTCTTTCCCGCGCCGCTCGGACCGTCAATGGCAATGTTTATCATGGGATATTCCTCCTGTTATTTAATAATTTTGGGTTATACTCGTCTTCATCCCATCGTGCCGGGTTATCGTCTATGTATTGCCATATTCGCTGATATTCGGCTTCATCTCGGATGACGCGGTCGTGATATGACTTTTGCCATATTGAATAACTTAATTGTTTGGAAATTGAACCTTTCAGGTGATTGATTACCCATGAAATTGTAGGGGCGGTCATTGGCCGCCCGTCTATATCTGGATTTCCCGAAATAATTATAATCATGTGTACATGATTCGGCATGATTACATATTTATCAACTGAAACGCCATTGTATCTTTTATTAATCTGTAGAATACCTTTATCCACCAACGTGCCAATATCCGATAATGGCGGGCGGCCAATGACCGCCCCTACAGGCGCATCCCATAATAATTCATGTCTATCTTTAATACAAATCGTGATAAAATAATATCCCGCTTGCGAATAGTCATAATCTTTGAGTCGTATGATTTTTCTTGCAGTCAAATCTTTCACTAATAAACCACTCCAAATTCATATATCACTCTCACCCCAACCCTGCGGCTCGTCCTGTCATCCACGCGATTTGGAGGTTGTAGCCGCCGGTATATGCGTCCGCGTCAAGCACTTCGCCCGCGAAATAGAGGTTTTCTATGAGCTTAGACTGCATCGTTTTAGGGTTAATCTCTTTCAGCGACACGCCGCCGCGTGTTATTACAGCTTCCTCAATGCTTCCGAAGCCTTTTATATCCACCCTGTATGCCTTGAGGGTATCGACCAATCGCTCTCTTTGATTGCGTGTAACGGAGTTTACGCGCGTTGAGCCGTCTATTTCCGCCGCGTTCAGCACTGCGGGAAGCATAAGGCGTGGGAGCAGCTTGTCCAATGCGTTTGAGACAGTTTTGTTCCGCGCGGTGTCAAAATCGCGGAGTATACGGGTATCAAGCGTCTGTTTGTCCAACGCGGGTTTAAGGTCGATATACGCCGTGTGCGGCGTATCGCTCATATGCGCCGACGCGCTGAGTGTCAGCGGTCCTGAAATACCCTCATGCGTGAACAACAACTCGCCCTGCTCCGAAAATACGCGCTTCTCGCCGTCAAATACGGATAGGACTATGTTTTTCAGCGAAAGCCCCGCAAGCGGGGCGCAGTCACGCGCCAATAAGGGAACGAGCGATGCGCTTGTTGGCGTTACGGTGTGTCCCACAGACGCGGCGAGCGTATATCCGTCACCCGTGCTGCCTGTCAAGGGATACGATAATCCTCCTGTGGCGATGATAACACGTCCCGTCTTTAACAACGGTTTAATATCCGTGACCCGTGTACGCTCAACACGCACGCCGAGCGTTTCGAGGCGGCGAACCAATGCGTTTGTCACGTCACGCGCATTGTCTGAAACAGGAAATACGCGCCTGCCGCGTTCAACCTTGAGCGGCAAACCGAGACGCTCGAAAAAGCCCATAACGTCACGCGGCGGAAAACGCTCAAACGCGCTGTACAAAAATCTGCCGCCGCGCGGAACATTTTCAATAAACTCATCGCGGTCGCAGTCGTTCGTGAGGTTGCAGCGTCCTTTTCCGGTGATGTTGAGCTTCTTTCCCGCAAAGCCGTTTCTGTCTAGCAAACGGACGCTCTCGCCGTTCTCGGCGGCGGTTACCGCCGCCATAAGCCCGGCCGCTCCCGCGCCGATTACCGTCACCATCTAAACTAAACGTCTCCCTTGGAGAACAACTCATAGTCGTTGCCGTACATAACGCCTTGGGCAAAAACCCTGTCGTCCTCACCGAGGAGATAGTAAGCGTAGCTGTCGTATCCCTCGCGCAGTTCATATGCTATATACGTGCTTTTGTCGGTCATCGCTATGTCAACATCAGGTTCACCCAAATATTCTACAATATCACCGTAATATTCTCCGTCAGTCACATAGTAAGAAGTGGCGAAAAGCCCGGTAAAGGTTTGATTTTCATCGTTTTCGGCGGTGTAAAAATAGAACCGACCCAACCCGGGATATACAAACGCGAACGTATCATCATCGAATTCGACCGTCCTGCCCGGTTCACCGTTTCGCATTTCAATTTCATAGGCGGAAGTTTCTAAATAAATTTTCATGTTATGCGCGAAATAAAACTCGGAGAGCTGTATATTATCCGCCAGAGCATCGTACAAATCGACAAAGTCCATTTCCGGCGGCTCGATTTGCCCGAAGCGTTCCTCCAAGTCTCGAATAGTATATGATACCTCATCGGTAAACGATGTGTTTATATAGAGGTATGTCACTTTTTCCAAGTACTCAAACGCGGCAAACAGCAGCAAGGCATTGTTTTCCAAAACGGTGTCGGGAAACGGGTCTAAACCGTTTCCTTCCGTTATAACATCGGTTTCGTCAATCTCATAAACCAAGGTCAATATATCGTTATCAAACGTATACGACTCATATTTTCGGAAACGCGGGACAGGCAGCAGCGATATTACATCATCAGCACTACTAGCCGACAGTTTTTTGACGTTAATAATACTCTGTACGGATTCCATTGTATATCCGAGTTTTGTCAGATGTTTATCTTCTCGAACAACATAGAGGTCGATAGTCTCTGCCGTTTCGGTATCGGACGCGGAGGACGCGCTTTCGTCTGCGGGATTGGACGTATCGGTTGAGTTGCCGGGGACATTACCGTTTTCGGACATCTCATTATTGCCGCCTGTCGGGGAGCAGGCGGCAAACAGTATAAGAATTGTCAGTAAAGCGGCGCATAGACATTTAATCATTTACGTTTTCCTCTTTTGTGTTTATTGAAATACCAATTAACCATTGCATATTTCCGTAGGGACGACCTGCGGTCGTCCGCGGACGACCGCAGGTCGTCCCTACAATTATATTTCATATTATAAGGGGTTTTGACAGAAATGTCAACCGCTCAAAACTTCCCTAAGAGTTTTAGCGAACATCTTCACCTCATTATGCGTTGTGTAAGATGAAAAACTGACGCGCAAAGTGCCGTAAGGGAGCGTACCCGCCGTCTTGTGCGCGAGCGGCGCGCATTGCAGACCGGCGCGTACAGCTATATCGCGTTCGGACAGCAGGGCGGCAATATCTTCCGCATCGTGATTATCAAACTCCATAGACATGACACCTGTCTGCAAAGATGTGAAGCAATAATACTTAACACCCTTGATACCATATAAATGTTCCGCGCATAAGTTCATCAGCTCATGCTCATGGCGCATAATATTGTCAACGCCTTCGCGCAAAACGAACTTTATACCCTCGCACAGCCCCGCCGCGCCCCAAGCGTTTGGAGTTCCCGCCTCGAGCATATCGGGAAGATCACCCGGCATTTCAAGGCTCAGCGAGCCGCTGCCCGTCCCGCCCTCTATCAGCGACTTTAACGTAATATTCTCCGGTACTATCAAAAGCCCCGTTCCCTGCGGTCCGTACAGACTTTTATGACCGGATGTGCATATAATCGAGCCGTACAGTTTATCGCACCTCACAGGCAGTATGCCGGAGGACTGCGAAGCGTCGATTATCAGCGGCACGCCCGCTTCCGAACACGACTTCGCGATTTCATCTATCGGCAGTATGCAGCCGAACACATTTGACACATGAGTGCATACCGCGAGACAGACATTTTTATCGGCAAGGGCGGTCTTGAATGAGTCGGCTGTAACGCGCGGGTTGAACAACGGCGATTTTACCACTTCATATTCCACGCCGCTTGCCGTCAGAGTGTTCAGCGGGCGCATCACGGCGTTATGCTCAAAGCCGGAAACTAAAACTTTTCGCCCAGGTTTCGCCAACGATTTAATTGCCGTGTTAAGCGCGTGTGTGGCGTTCAAACACAGTATGACCTGCTCGGGAGAAGTGACCCCGAACAGCTCACAGGCGGCTTCACGGCAAGAGTACATGGCGTTGGCGGCTCGCATGGCGGCGCGGTGTGAACCGCGCCCCGGTCCGCCGAAAGTGTTATATGCGTCTTTTACGGCTTTAATTACCCCGGGAGGTTTCCTCATAGTGGTGGCGGCGTTATCAAGATATATCATAGCTTTTAACTTCCTCCCCGCCGTTTTCTATGCTGCTGTATACGCGCAGGGGAGTAATGCCGGCTTTCAATGTTAAATCAACGGCATTGTCAAGGTCGTGCGCGTCAACACGCACGGCGTATCCGCACCCGTTTTTCTCACGCAGTTCAGAGGGCAGACGTTTTATATGCGAAATAATTCTATTACTGTCCAAGAGCCTTGATATGCGCTGGGCATATGTAAGCGTTTTACTGACTATATAGCGATACATACGGAAAAACTCCTTCCGCAACATTATATGCGGAAAGAGCGGGAATGGGTACAGCGGACAGAACCAAACTAAGTCTCGCCACACTCAAAACCTACAATCAATTTAACTGCTTGAAGAATGCTTGAGTGCGGGGTTTTGAGTTATGGCGGGTGTTTCTGGGTATGTGGAACAGGGGGCAGAACAGGGGGGATTTGTGCTTATCTTGGTAAGTCTTCGCCCTTGTCAAGCATTTCAAATTTTCTTAAAACATTGTCGTATATAGATGATTTGAGGGCAATATAGCCCGTGTTTTCACCGTTGTAAACTATCAGATAATCACGTTCATTTATAGAATGTAGCTCCATTGTTTGTGTTGTACCGTTTAACAATGTTATGATGAACTTATAGTTAGGGGACGTTGCGGGTTTGCCTGTATCGGTTGAACTGTCAATAAAAATAGAATATATACTTGAGCATATGCGGCGACCGTTCAATTCTGCAAGCTCCTCGCCGTCAAGCCACGCTCTAAACTCGTCTTGTGCGCCCTCTTTACCGTGTTTATACTCAATGCGGCGGTGAACACCTTCGAGGTAGCAGTCTATATTACCGACCTCAGTAATGTTGGCGAGTTCCCACAAAATAGCCGCACCCATTAATTTAATCCCATATTGGTCGCCATCTACAATAACAGTATCTTCAAGACCTGTCATTATTGGTTCGCCAGATTTTGTAATAACCCACCACTGTTGTTTACTAGGATTGGCAGTAATATCATCTACTGTTTCAAGAAAATAGTTTTCGTCATATTTAACAAGATTTATTTCATCTAGTGCTTGCACCAAATATGATTTATCCGTTTCGATGTCATAAATTTTGATTGTATCTAATACGTCAACCTGAACTTTTATTTTTTTTAATGGCGTATGGGTACTAGCTGCCATTTGAGAATTTGAATTTTCAAACTTAAATCCTCTCGGAATTTGAAAATCTCTATATTTAGGAAAGCAAAACTCTATATCCTCTCCATACCATAATCCATTTGTTGTCTCAAAGTAATGATTAGTTTTTTTAATTATACCGTTAGCTCGGTTTCTTACCAAATCGACACGGACAATTTGTTTTACATTTTCAATTTCATATTCAATATCGAGTTTTCCAAAATATGTTATATTAAAGCCATCTCCAAACAACATTCCTATACGAACAAGACCCGAGTTAAAATATATTATCGCATATCTAGTCGAAAAATTTGCTGTTTCTGTAAAATATGCTTCTTTCACTCCTGTGTATATCAGAGTTGGTTTTGCGTTGAAACTATTACCACCTAAACTTGAACCCCAACAATATATCTCTCCATTAGTCGATAAGTAAGCCCCACAGTTTTCGCGGTTTTCAATTATCTTGTTAACATTATCCGCAATTTTAACAGGCTCACTCCGATTAATTTTACTGCCGTCTCCAAGCTGACCAGAATTATTATTTCCCCACCCCCACAAAGTATCATCATTTTTTATTGCAAATCCAAACCATTCATTTTGATTAATTGAAGTAATGTTTGGTTGATAGGCTTCTTTTACATTTTTTAGTCGTTCGACTGGTAATTTATCTTTAGTGTTCCATTCATATAAAACTCCGTCATGCGTTACTGCCATACTGACGTTACTATCAGGATATACCTTTTCTACATTTTCGAGTATAAAACTGTTGTGAGTATTGCTTAAATCAAGCTCCCAAAGTGAATTATCGCCTTTAATAACTAGAACATTAGAACCATACTTCGCAGAATGGATTTCCTTTACACCTGTCATTGCAATATAAAATGAGCCTTTTTGCCAACTCCATAACGTACCGTCAGCTTGAAGAATACAACGTAAATTATTATCAAGATAGACATCAATAACATTGTTTAGCAATTCTACTGGAGCATACATTTTATCTTCTGCTAAATCAGATTTCATATTTTTAAGTCCTGTACCCCAACCCCAAAGCGTTTTGTCCGTCTTGATAGCAAACACTAAATCATCAGTGACAATGTGTAAATTTGCTACATCATCTAATATATATCTATATTCATCAAAATTGTCTACACCCGTATTATCTCCTAGTTGCCCCTTGTTATTTCTTCCAAATCCCCAAAGAAAATTGTCATTCGTTATTACAAAAACTGTATGTTCATTATAGCTGAATGCTGAAGAAGGTTCTATCATATGAATACTTCTCGCGTTATAAAACCAACCTTCTCCGTCCCAGCTTCTCGCAGTACCATCAGCATTTATTGTCCAACCTATTGTAGCCACATTGTTCCGTATAATAAGGGGTAAACTGAGTGTAGAAACATTATTAGTCTGTAAGCTCTCATCGCCTCTGTCATCACTACTATCTTGATTACTGCTAATAACATAGTTATCAACCTGAATACCTGCTTCTTCTAGTAAATCAGCATTGCTTAACTGAGAACTACCCTTTTTCGTAAACGTAACATCAGCAAAAATAATTTTGTCCCCGTCAATCTTGCCTGTGATGTCTTGGCTCTGGCTTATACCTAATATGCTTACAGTTAATGTAATCGTAATTCTATCACCACTGACTTTATATGTCCCGTCTACAGGAAGTCCCAAAATATTTGTTTTAACTTTATTGCCTCCGCTAAATTCTAATGATACAGGCAAGCCATCTTGCGAACCCTCGTAAGTTCCGCTAAGTGACGAAGAAGAACAGGCGGTCAATAAAAACAATAAAGCAATAAACGCACCGAGAACAATAAACCGAGTTTTTCTAATCTTTTGCATTTTGAAATACCCTCTCTTAAAAGTGATGAAGTAAATACCTGTTTACTAAAACGAATAAACAGGTATTTAACAATAGCTATTATCTCTATTGATAATCAGTAGTAGTAAGTGCTAGGTTTTCGATAAGCCCTGCAAACTCATTTGAGTATTTTCTATCTGTAAGTTCCATACTTAACTCTATCTTAATTGATAAACATTTAGAGACATCAATTTCAAAACTAACTGGAGCCGTGCTTTCAATTATAATAGGCGATTGATAAAGCAACCTCCCGCTTTCATCACGGAAAGTGTATGTTATACATAATCCAAGAACATTACCAAAACCATTTCCTGTTGGACTTAAAATAGTTCCTGTTAGTTTTGTTGCTACACCATTCAACGGATAAATTACATAGGCATTATTATCATATCCACTCTTATCAGCACGTTGCTGAAAGTTCCAATATTGAAAATTAAACCCAACATAATCAATTCCTTTATCTGTATACGCTCGAAAATCGCCGGATTTATTGCACTCTGTATATGGACGACTATACATAGGCAATGCAAGAGCGGGTTTATTCACTCTGCCACCGATATAAACTGTATTTGTATCGCCGTCCCATTCCAAAGGCTTGTTAAATGCTTCACCAATGGTTTTTAACGGCATATATATTGTACCGTCAACAATAAACGGCTCGATAGCCTTACCGTTAGCGTCTATAGGGTTCATCAGTTCCCCGTCAACTACAATCTTTATTCCTCTGAAATATGCGTTGAGTTGTTTAAGGGTTGTTGAAGCGAATGCGGGAATTGCTGTACTGCTGATAATTGCCATGATTAACATACCTAGAATTATGTACCGTGCCTTACTGCTCTTTTTCATTTTGAAATGCCCCTTTCAGAAAAAATGTTGTGTGTTCCAAAAGGTACACCTTTTGGAACACACAACATTATACATTGAAAAGCCTTTAATATTGCCGTTTTGGGTGTATTTGCAGAATTA
>Ga0082212_10003018_pt1 | contig 24070 bp, 19 predicted proteins | sample TergutNt197P3_FD_71548 | JGI IMG/M metagenome (GOLD analysis project Ga0082212, IMG submission 71548) | Neocapritermes taracua P3 segment gut microbial communities from Petit-Saut dam, French Guiana - Nt197 P3 | ecosystem: Host-associated > Arthropoda: Insects > Digestive system > Gut ... | reverse complement strand
AAATGGAGGAGGCTGAAAGGGAAGGACATAGGGGGCGATCCCCTGCACCGGTGGCTGGCGTATTTCGACCGTGCCAGCCCGCCTGAGCTTGTAGAGGAGGTAAAGAAGATGGATCCTGCTATACAGATGGCAGACGAACGGATGGTGTACGTTACCGGCGACCCGGAAGCCATCCGCGCCTACGAGATGCGGCAGATGGCGATCTACGACTTAAACACCTCTCGCCGCGAAGGCAAAATCGAGGGCAAAGCCGAAGGCCTTGCGGAGGCAAATCTGGAGATTGCGCGGAAGATGAAAAATGCCGGGCGACCATTCATCGAAATCACTGAATTTACCGGACTGCCAACCGAAACCATCGAATCGCTGTAAAAGATAGTGGATAGTGGTTAGTGGCTAGTGGGTAGCCCGGGCTATGCAAGCGAGGCGTGATGGCTCGCTATACTCCCGGACTTCGCTGCTGATCACTACCCACTACCCACTACCCACTTCCCACCACTACCCACTTCCCCAAGGAGTCAAGGATGATTGCGCGCCGCTTGCGAAAAGCGCGCCCTCCTCCGCGCCCTCCTACGCGCTCTCTGCGCCTCTGCGCCTCTGCGTGAAAATATTGCGAATAAGACCCCCGCGCCTCTGCGTGAAATTATTCCAAATAAATCCGCCGCAGCGCCCCTGTCCTAGAAAGACTTGATGTCTATGCCGACGCCGAACCTGTGGTACGAATCTTTCTTGTACTCGCTCAGCTTCAGCTCGTATTCCGCATAGAGGAGGGCCATGCCCTTCAGCGTGTATTCCAGGCAGGGCGTTACATGGATGTCCGTGCTGCCGAACGAATCCGGCGTCGCCAGCTTCAGCGTCAGCGATGCGGTTAGCGCGGGCAGGAGCCGGTAGGAGGCCGACGGCTGGAAGAACAGCTCGACGTCCGATTCCGGTGCGCCGAAGAATTTCTGGCCCATGAGCAGGGATACGTTCAGGGGGCGCATGACCCTGTACCCGACTTTTTCCTTAAGCTGGAGGGAGCCTCCGAGGACCGGGGCCTCCCAGGTGGCGAGGTTTCTGGCGTCGATTTCGATGCCCGCGTCGGTCAGATCGGGGATGCCGGTGTAGTTGGCGCCGAACAGGAACTGGCCGTTGTTCCCCATGTCGTAGGAGACGACCGCGTTCAGCATGGGGTTGATGTAGCTGGCGCCAAGGATGATCTTCTTTGCGAATTTTTCAATTTCAAAATCCTGCGCGGGAAAGGCGGCGCCGATCCTCAGGCCGGGCAGGGGGGTGCCGTATTCGATGCGCATGCCGGTTATCCGGTCGAAATAAATTTCGCGGTCGGGGTCGAGGTTGGTGATCCATATCGAGTCGCTTATTTTGCCGACCGAAAAGCGGATCGCGTTGTCCAAAAATCCGGCCCATCCGTAAAGCCCGTTGAGCCTCTGGGTAAAGGGATCTCCGGCCACGACGTCGGTGTCAAACTTCAGCCCGTAATCCTCCCACTGGGCGGCAACGTTGAAGTTGATGTACGGGTCGCCGTATTTCCGGTGGCTGGTGTTCGCTTTTGTTTCATTGTTAAAGTCGCTTTTGATTTCAAAGCCCGCGTACAGCTCGCCCTTTAGCGTTATTTGGGCAAAGGCGCCGCCAGCCAGAAATACCAACAGTGAAACAACAATGGCCTTTTTCATAGATCCTCCTTGGAAACGGGCACCTTTTGCTTTTTCTCGAAAAATTACACGCCAAGGCGCGGAGCTTTTGCTCGCTTCTTTCACGCAGAGGCGCAGAGGCGCAGAGAACGCAGAGGGAAGAGAAAAGTAGGAATGAGGAGTTGCGATGCTCCTTTGCTTCTTCCTTCCTTCTCACTAACCACTATCCACTTCCCTTGCTTCTCTTCGCGGGGAAGAAGTGGGTAGTGAGTAGTGAGTAGTGGTTAGTTCGGCATCCGAACAACGAGGGTATTTCCAATGTAATACCCCCGCTATTCGGAATAGGAACTGATCACTATCCACTAACCACTATCCACTTCCCTCGCTATTCTCACGCAGAGGCGCAAAGGCGCATCGTACCGCAAGCGGTACGCGGACGCGGAGGGAATGTATTGCGCTCCGCGTTTTCCTTTGCATCTCCGCTCCTTTATTCTCAACCAATTACGGTGCGGGCGGTGCTACCCAATTGGGGGCTAAAGTAATATCCCAAATAGTATTACCGCCGTCAGTACGCCAAGCGGTGGCGCTTTGATTTTGGGCTGCTCCGCCGGTGCCGCCGGCGTTTCCAGTGGCAGTAGCGGTGTCAACACCGGGCCAGCGGTAGATATGCCCTGGGAACTCAGTATCGGTATCGGCGATACCGTCTGTACCTGTCCATAACAGTGTCCTGTCCCGAACCACTGTTCTTACATAATTGAGCAGCGGATTGGATGCGGTTCGTATGGTGTTTTGTTGGTTGTCTGCACCACCTGGGTAGACAGAGGTAGGACTATCCCAACTCGCGTGGTTGAACATTAATTCACGAGTGGCGCCGTCCCAGTTCCAGAACCCGAGGAAATCATCGGGCACTGTCAAATTAGCATTAAAATTTACCCAAGTTTGAGAGGAACGCCCTGCTCCAAGGCAGAATACAATTACCTTTTTATCCTTTATAACATTTCCAAGCGGTTTTCTGGTTAGTCCGTTAGCCAGTTCTTCCCATCCGTCTACATTACCGGCGGGGCCGCCCCAGACCCACCTTGCAAGCAATGCGGTTCTAGATTCGGGCTGCTGGGGAGTATTATTCATGTAAAAAACGTTATCGCCTTTAAGCCTGAGCCGGCTTTCATGTATGCCCCTGACATCCAGTATTACCCAGTCGGGGTCGTCAAGCGCGGCAAGTACGCCGATTATTCCTATCTCCTGCCTGCCTGTCCGGTAGTTTGTGGCGGTAAAAGTTGTTCCGGTATAAGGTATATCATCCAGAAACGTTGGCGCTGCGGTATAACCGGGGTTATTGGTAGCAGTAAAAGAACCCCCTTGTAGCCAATAAAGATTTTCAAGGCCGTATACATTGAGAATCCATGTAAGACGGTTGGCTCCATTGGCACCGCCCATAATAACTACATGTGAATCAGCCGTTACGCCAGCCCGGGAAAGCATGCCTTCTATAGTTGAACCGGGATCGCCGTCAAACGAATCGCCCCGTGCCTTGCGTGCGCCCCAATGGCCGGGCAACGGCAGCCAATTCCGGTACCAATTTGTGGCTAAACCGGTTCCGGTTGTGGAGCTTCCGCCATAAGCGGGCAGCCTGTTATCCGAATTCCACGTCTTGGACAAGGGAGCACCAGGGGTGGTAGTACCGTCCATTTCAAAACGAATCGCGCCTCTCGGATTATTCGCTCCGGTTACCTGTGTTAGAATAACAAGTTTGCCATACATAGGATCATCTTCATCCTCATGGGCGTCAATCATATCTCTGAGTTCTTCCTGGGTAATAATCGCAAACCGGGGGTATACATCAAGAGGATCGGGTGCTGAGTTCTCACTCGCAAAGAAATTCCCCACAGTGCGAATCCATGACTCGGCGTGTTCCACAGCAATAGGGTACCCGGGATCGGTGCCGCCACCGTTTGCAGGGCCTTCTGGGCCTTGCGGGCCTTCGGGACCTTGCGGGCCTTCGGGGCCTTGCAGGCCTGGGCCGCCGGTTCCGCCTCCGGGGCCTTGCGGACCCTGCGGGCCTTCTGGGCCTTGCGGACCTGCGGGCCCTTCACAACCGGTGATCATGCACAGAGACAGCGCGATCATGCAGATCAGCACAATTTGCAGAAACCTGTTGAACTTTTTCATACTCTTCTCCTTCTCATGTGATATTAAAAACCAATACTACCCGCAAATGACATTTGCTAAATAATATCTTTAATACCTTCTAATTTTCATCGTAGATATCAAACAGGTATGCGTCATCGTTCAGATTGCTTACCCATCCGGTATAATCGTACCGCCATTGCACTAGTTTATAAGGAAACCATTCATAGCAAGGTTCTGACAAAAACTCATTATTAGTAGGACTTGTCGCATAATTCGCAGTAATCCCTTCCCATTCAGGGTAATAAGCCGGATCGTAATCCTTATTGCTTAATGCTCCTGCTTCTTCATTACCCGCGTCAGCTGCGCTTCCTAATGTTCCGTGCGAAACGATGTTATATGAAACAGTTGGGCGGCCGCTGGTTACTGTGGGCACAGGCAAAAATTCCCAGTAAAATCCGTCGTCTTCTTCAAACGAGGATACGCGGGGTTGCGACGCGGTATATGTTGCGTTACTTGTACCTCGGGTAATGCCTTTTACATTTAAATAATTTCCGGTTTCTACGTTCTTAAGTGCTTGCTTGCCATCCGGCGCCGTCATTATGTACCAGCTCGATATGGGGTCGCCTGGTTCATTGGCTCTATATACATCTTTTCCCATCGCAAGAACACCTTCATCATCACTTAGCCAGAGATTTCCTTCTCCCTTTCCCGCTCCTGCCAACGGGTCATACCGGCCACCTATCGATATTCTTCTGCCCCTTGTCAGATGAGCGTCAGAGACGGGGCCGGTGGGGGGGTCTATTCCGCCGTAGACAACAACAAGGCATTCTGCGGCGGCAAGGCCTTCGCTGTCTCGGGCTGTGATTACCGAAAACCCGTTTCTGTCTCTGGCGGTAACGATGCCGTTGCTTACCCTCGCAATGCTTGAGTTGCTGGATGACCACCGCAGGTCTTCTACGTCGATGAGCGATACTGTCGCATTAAGCGTTCCGCTTGTTCCGGCGGCCAATAGCAGGAATTCTTTGTCCAGCTTTATCGTGGGCAGGGGCTGGGTGCCGTTCTTTATGTGCTCAAGGGCTTCGGTTGCCGCTTCCAGCACGGCTATGCTGGTGTAGGTCGCCCCGGTTACTACGTCCAGTTCGACGGTGTTCCGCTCCACCATCCAGCCGGGGCCGTACAGCTCGTTGTAGCCCCACCGCTCGTTTATCTCCCTGCACAGCGCAAGGTCTTCGTGCGAGAGGAATATGATTACTTCCGTGATGTAGCCTTCCTCCACGGTCATGTCCACTTCGACGTAGCCGCCCACGGCCCAGTACTTTTCGTATCCGGGCTTTTGCACGACCGCGTTCCCGCTGGGCGCGCCATCTATCTGCGGCTCGGGGGGGATCAGCAGCTCCAGGCTGGGGTCTTCGGCAGGGCAGCCGGCAAATGCCATCAGTGCAATTGCCAGACAGAAAAAAATTAAAAACGCTTTGCTATGTTTCATTTTTCCTCCACTTAGCGGACAAAGCCGGGTACGGCGATTGCGTGGGGCTGCAGCCCTATCGGCAGCACGCTGGACGGGGTTATTACTTTTGGGGTGAATGTATTGTTAACCTTGTACGTCCTGAATGTGCCGGCGCCGGTGGTGCTGGGAACGCCGTCGTACGTTACGTGGAATTCCGTTCCGTCCGGGCTGTATATCGCGTGGTTGGAACGGCCGACGCCGGTTGTGGCATAGACGTTGGTGATTCCTACTGTGCTCCAGTCGGGAACATCCTTAAGCGATGAGATGTCGATGGTGTAGGTCAGGAACGTGTTGTTCATTTTTGCGACGTCGTACCCAAGTTCGTCAAGGTGTTCGTTGAATTCGGTAAAGACCCTGGTTCCGCGGACGGTCTGGAACAAGGCCTCGTTGTTGTCGCAGACGAGCAGGGTGCTGCCGTCCGGCGATATGTCGTAGTTGTGCGGCCTGCCGGGCACCCGGTGCAGCACCTTTCCGAACGCCGCCGCCGCCGCCGGGTCGATGCCGATTACATAGGTTCCGCAGCCCCACATGGCGTTTCCCTGGAATGAGCCCAGGAACAGGTATTTCTCGTTGGGGTGTATCGCCAGCGCGTGGCCCAGCAATTGGGGTATCTGCGCGTTGGTGTTGGTCCCGACGACCCCGATAAAGCCGTCCTTTATCTGATCGTAAATGTCAAATTCGTATTTCAATGGCGGAACCGCATTGGGCAGCACGGTGATGTCGTACGCCTGGACTTTTCCGCCGTTGTAGTCGCACGTCCACAGGGTCTCGTTGTCGTAGCTCACTTCAAGCACGTGGGGGTTGTCGCTTTGCAAATTTGTGCTGCCCGGAGCCAAATGGACGATGGAGTTGACGTATTCCAGGGCTTCCATGTCAAAAATGTGGATGTGGCGGCTGCCGGGGCTGAACAGGTATTTTCCTTCCCTGTCCTGCACCAGGCCGATGTCCGCAGGGGCGGTGTTCGACGACATGTCCGCAGCCGTCCAGGTTTTTTCTATCTCTTCGGTTTCAAGGTTGTATACCCACAGGTTCCCCTTGATCTGCCCGACCCACAGGTGCTTTTCGTCTTTGTCGATGCACAGGAAGTGGCTCTGGTGGCTCGGGGTTGAGCGGGAGGAAAAATTGATCCGCTTGACGATTTTGAGGGTCTTTCCGTCAATGATGTGCACGTCGTCCGACCAGAAGTTGGAGACATACCATAGCCCGCCGTAGGTTCCGCTTCCCGATACTGCGCCGCTGTTGGAACCGGGGCCGGTGGCTATCGCGCCGAGCTTGTCAAGGGCGGCGCGGCCCGCCTCTTTAATGGCCCTGGTGGTAATGGTGGACCCGGAGATCGTGTCCAGCTCCACGGAATTGGTGACGATGATGATGTTCCCGGCGGCGGCCACCGCGTCGGCGCCGTAGCCGGGGCTTTCTTTCGCCCCGGCGACGACGGCGTTTTCTATGTACCCGCCGTTCAGCAAAAGCGTAACCGAGACCTGGCCGCCGTAGCCCTGGGCGGAGCCGCTCGTTACCCCGCTCACCCGTTTCCCCGAGCCGTCCACATACGGGCCGTTGACTGCGGGCGGATCAAATTCGACAAAGCATGTCGTAAATAGCAAACTGGCTATGGTAAAACTTGTTAATAAAACTAAAACAGTTCCCTTTTTCCGCATTGTGTTTCCTCCAGGCGCCGTCCGGTTTTGCGGCGGAATGACACGGACATTCGACCGCAAAATAGCCGATTTATTAGCAAAAAAGTCAGAAATTTGCCTGAATATTGGGGAAAAAAGCGAAGTTTCGGGCCCTTTCATATGACGAATTAAGGATTTTTTAACGAATTTTTGTATTTTTTTCTGGATAATTTTGAAAACAGGCGGTATAATGACCTATGTGGCGGAATGTCCGTGTCATTCGGTTATTTGATTCAATAATTTTCCATTATACATAACAAATTCACAGTTTCTGTCATATTACCTGAAAACCCCGTTCACATTTTTCCGCGTCTACTTGCCGATCCTTATAATTATTGTTATATTTGTTACATATACATTCCATATAAAGGAACAAAGGAGTGATTAAAATGGCCGAAGTAATTCCAGAGAAAACAACGAAGGCGCAGTTCGATGCCGTTCGTGAGCGAGCCGAAAAACTTGGCGTATTGGATATCAATTTTAGCAGGGCTAATTCTTCTCCCGACGCTTTAGAATGTTACAATCGCACGCTTGATGTTATTGAGAAACACAAAGCCGTTCTCTATCAAAATGCCGGCGAAACTGAGGAGTAGAGATCATGGATGTCAGCTATACCCTGTGGACTATGCAGGATATTTTGAAGAATATACCTTTTGATAAGCCCGCAGGGGAAGCTGTTCATCTAAACTTTTCTGATATGCAGGTTCCTTATTATGTAAAAAATTGGTTTAGGGTTTCCATTTTTTATGAAGACGATACATTTCCATTAGATGCGGTCTGTTGTATTGTTTCTCCTCAGAATGTTGTTACAATCGTCATAATAATTAAACGAAAATTTGAAGATGAGTTAAAAAAATGGTTGGAGAGCGGCGAAGGTATTGTCCCTGATATATGTTACAGGAGACGGGAATTATACTGTCACGAAGTTTGCCATCTAATTGCGATTATTACAGCATATCCAAGCAATCGTTCCCGAATGGTGCGAAAAGATTTTGAAGAAAAAATCAGGAAAAAATTCGATGATTCTATCCGTGCAGATCAAAGCATGATGGATTCAGGTTTTGTTTCGCAGGAAGGGTCTAATGATTCTCCTTCAGATTTTGACAAAGACCATTTTCGTTATGAGAATGATCATCTGAACTATTTCAAGTTATATGCAGAATTGATGCTTCCTTATGATACTTTATATGAAGCACTAGAGAAGGTATGCAGCACCAAGAAATATGGTGAATCTATCTATATTAGTGAAATCTTTCAGGGGATTTGTGTGCAGCCGCAATTTCTCGGAAAGTTTCCAGATAAGAAGGCTGACATCAGAAAAATTCTTGAAGAAATTTTCGATTAAACCTGCCTCCTGACAAAATTCGCCTTACAGGGGATGATTCAATAATTTTCCATTATACATAACAAAATGGCGGTCGGCGCAGGGCAAAATCTGCCGTTCGTGGGTCGCCGCAATGATGGTAACGCCCTGATTATGCACTTCTTCGAACAATCGTATTATTTCTTCGGTGTTTCTGGGGTCGAGGTCTGAGGTCGGCTCGTCGGCAATCAGTATTTTGGGGGACATGATAAGGCTGCGGGCTATGGCAGCGCGGCGGGCTTCTCCCCCGGACAGGCTGCGGGGAAAGGCGTTTTCCAGATGGGCGATGCCCGTTTTGGCAAGCAGTTCGCGGGCGGCGTCTTTCTTGCCTTCTTTGTGCGCTAAATGCCGGGGCAGCATGACGTTGTCCAGAACGGAAAAATTGTACAAAAGGCTGTTTCCCTGGGGTATGTACCCAATGTCCCTGCTCCGAAGGCCGGTGAGCTCCGCGTCTGCAAGAGCGCACAAATCGATGCCGTCCAGCCAAATCCCGCCGGAGTCCGCGCGGAGCAGGCCGGTGAGCATGTTGAGCAAGGTGCTTTTCCCGCTGCCGGATTCTCCTGTGATGCAGATAAAGCTGCCGGCTTCTGCCTGCAGACAGGCATTGTCGACAGCGAAAAAACGTTCCCCGCGCCGTTCGTAGCTTTTGGAAAGCCCCTTCGTTTCCAGCAGCATCACGTCGCTTCCCGCATGTTTTCAAATACTTCGCTTTTGCCGGCTATCGCCGCCGAGAACATTGACGCGGCAGGGCCCGCCGCCGTGCCCGACGCAAAGCCGGATACGGCAATCAGCGCCGCCTGAAAATTGCGGGGCGGCAGGTACGCCGTCTGTAGGAAATGCTCGATTAGAGGGCTGTACGAAAACACCAGCAGGCAGGCAAGGCCCGCGCCGCACATCGCCCCCGCGCACGATAACAGGGCGGATTCGCAGAGCAGAATGCCCCCCAGCTTTTTCCTGGTCGCGCCGATTGCCCGCATTATCCCGAATTCCCGGCGGCGTTCGTTGAACATCAGCACAAAAATTACCGCCAGTGCGAACACGGCGAATATCCACATCGCGCCCACCAGAACGGCCAAAACGCCGTTTACAACGTCAAGGTTTTTCGCGGTGTTGGAAACCCATACCTGCGACATAACATAGCCGATCCCTTCGCTGCGGAATCCCCGGTGCAGGCGGTACTGAAAATCGTTCGGGTCGGTTTCTTTCTTTAGGTCGATCAATACCACCGAAACAACGTTTCCGGCGTCATCGCCCTCGGGCAGCGGCTCCGCCTCGGGGAACGACAGGTATGCGTCAAACAGCATCCGGGCGGTTTCCATGCTGACGAAAAAAGTATTGTCAAAGCCCATTCCCGTTTTGTCCAGCTTGCCGGTTATCGTAACGTCAACGCCGAACAATGGCACCGTCATTCCGGCATCGGCGGTAACGTTCGCTCCGGCAACCGTTTCCCGGTACTCCGGCTCCGTTATCTTGGAGCCGGAAAGCCAGGGCCGTATAACAAAGTCCGTTTTGGGGTCGTAGCCGATTACCTGCGCCAGCTCTGCGCAGTGGGCCGAATCGTAGGTCGAAATAAAAAACTGCGGCGTCGCCCGCTCAATGCCGTCAAGCTCCATGATCCGCCGGGCGGCATCGGCTGAAAGGTAGAACGTGGAAGGTTCGCCTGTAAGCAAAATACTTTCAAAGTTAAAGGCTGCGCCTTGCGGATAAACCATAATGTCCGCGCCAAGGCGGGCTTTGATGCTGCCGATGCCGTTTCGCAGGCCTGCGCCGAACAGCGTCCCGCCGGTGATTACCAGCGTCGTAAGGGCGATGAGCAGCACGATGCACACGGAGCGGAAGCGCCGGTGCACGATGTTGTTAAGGGCGATTTTGAGTGTAGACATTCTGCCGCCGCCCATTATCTATCGGGTTCCCTGCGCCGCGAAACCAGATGTCCGGCAAGCAGCGCAAGCGACAGCGTTATTATTGCGGAACCCAGCACGGTAAGCGTCGGCTTGGTCAGATAGCGGCAGGCCATGTCCGCAGAGCCGCACAGGGGGAATATGCGCGGAACGGCAACTGCCGCAATGCCGCAGGCAGCCAGCAGCGCGGAAACAGCCATGTTTCTGATGTTTCTGGCAAACGGAAAGATAATAACAATGGCGGCAATGACGGCGCCCGTGCCGGCTGCCGCCCGGTTAGCGGCGACGCATGCCATTGCCATGTGGCCATGGTTGCCCGCCATTTCGATTAAGCGGTAAACGGCGAATGGAATTATGGCAATAAAAACCCCAAGAACGCCGATAACGCCATAGAGCATTTTGCCTTTTGCCACCTGTTCCAACCCCGCTTTCGCCGCTACTGCGCCATCTGGTCGATAAAATGCTGCAAATTTTCTTTTATAAAGTGGTGGATGGACAGGTTCGTTGCCTCGTCCATTTTGTGGGGATCGAACAGCATGATGAACACCGCCTTGTCGTCCCTCCGCTTGCCGACGATGATCAGGTCGGCAGTTATCATGGTGCTGTGGAGTTTGATCTGCACGCCTTCCAGCCGCGTGTTGGTGGGCAGATCGGGGAAGCCCGGCATCTTCACGGCGATGCCGGCGGCGCTTATGTCGAGAATTTTTCCCTGGTACTGGCCGAATGCCCCATTGTAGTTCAGCATGGCGCGGACACCTTCCTCGCAGTACGTCCGTATGTGCTGTCGGCGGCCTCTCGCTTCGTTTGCGTTAAGCGCGTTTATGATAATTTCCGTGCTTTCTTTCAGGCTGAGTTTTAAATGGACGTAGCCGCAGGGAACGGCAATGTCCATCAGATATTTTTCCATCAGGGCGCGGTCCTGGTTGTAGGAAACAATGCCGACGCGGATGTCTTTTGTCCGGGCGTTTTTCTGTATTCCCTTGACGTACACCTCCCATTCGTTTTCCGGCATGCCGTCGTCAATGTTGATAAACACGATGGAATCGGGGAATTTTTCCATAACCCGGAAAGCCTTTTTGTAGTCGCGCAGGGTGTAGGCTTCAAAACCGTTCATGATCAGCGTGTCCAGCAGCGCATCCTGGACGACGCTGGGCGGATAGAGGAGAAAGACCTTTTTTCCGGCGGCGAATTGGGCGTGCGTTTCGGCTTCGTTTTTCGTTTTCATTTGTCCTTCTATTAATATAATACGATAATTTGTACCAACCGGCAAGTAGAATCTTTTTTATGATGCATGCTATAATCGCCGGGTGAAATCCAGCGATCAAAAACCGGCGCAGCGAACCGCGTCCCACTGGGCCGATGAATTTGCCCAAAAGGTGGTGCTCGAAAAAGGCGCGCTTGCTGACGAATCGTCTGCCGGCGAGAAAGAACTCTACACCTGCGCGTCGGGGATAACCCCGTCGGGCACGGTGCACATCGGCAACTTCCGGGAGATCATCTCGGTAGACCTCGTCGTCCGCGCCCTGCGCGACATGGGAAAAAAAGTCCGCTTTATCTATTCCTGGGACGATTACGACGTGTTCCGCAAAGTCCCCAAAAATATGCCGAAACAGGACGAGCTTGCAAAATTCCTCCGCTTTCCCATCACCATGGTTCCCGATCCCTGGGAGCGGGACGAAAGCTATGCCCGCCATCACGAGGCAGACGTCGAAAACGCCCTTCCCGCCGTGGGGATATTCCCCGAATTTATCTGCCAGGCGGAACGCTACCGCTCTTCGGCATACGCGCAGGGAATACGCCGCGCGCTGGAACGCCGGGACGCGCTGAAAAACATCCTCGACAAGTTCCGCGACGAAGAGCATAAAATCCAGGGGGAATGGTGGCCTGTCAGCGTGTTCTGCGGCGCATGCAATAGGGATACTACCGTTATCGACGGCTGGGACGGAGAGTGGGCGCTGAGCTACCGCTGTGAGGCCTGTGGAGAGGCGCAGACGGAGGACATCCGCGCCGCGCCGGGGATCAAGCTGGGCTGGAGGATCGACTGGCCCATGCGCTGGGAATACGAAAAAGTCGACTTCGAACCGGCGGGCAAGGATCACCACAGCCAGGGGGGGAGTTTCGACACGGCGCGCCACGTTTGCAGGGAGGTGTACGGCTGGGACGCGCCGGTTACCTTCCGCTACGACTTTATCGGCATCAAGGGATCGGTCGGGAAAATTTCCAGTTCTTCCGGCATCGTCGTCGCGCTGCCCGACGTGCTTAAGGTGTACACGCCGGAACTGGTGCGCTACCTCTTTGCCGGAACCCGCCCAAGCGCCGAGTTCACCATCTCCTTCGATCTGGACGTGATAAAAATTTACGAAGACTACGACAAAACCGAGCGCATCGCATGGAAGATCGAAGCGGCAAAGGACGAGGCGACCTACAAATGGGAGCGGCGGATATACGAGCTTTCCAATCCGCGAACTGCGGCGGACGGAAGGACGCTGCCCCTGGAGGACATGCCGCCGCCGTACCAGATTCCCTTCCGCCACTTCTGCAATCTGATCCAGATCGCCGACGGCGACATTGAAAAAACGCTGGAAGCGCTGGCCGGCCCGCGCGGCCCCGCGCCGGAGCAGATCCCCGCACTGCGTTCAAGGGCGGCATGCGCCCGCTACTGGGTGGAAAACTGCGCCCCGGAGGAATTCCGCTTCAGGCTGCGGTCGCCTTCTAATGAAGGCGCGCCTTTATTAAAAGGTGCGCCCTCCAATGAAGGCGCGCCGGGGGGGATGGAGGCTCTTTCCCCCGGCGAAGCGGCGGCGGTACGGCTGCTGCGCGAGGAGGTAGTTTCGCGCATCGAAACCTTCGCCGACGACAAAAGCTGCGCCGAGGCGATTTACGCCGCCGCCAAACTGGCGGGCGTCGAGGGAAAGACGATGTTCCGCGCCGCTTACCAGGCCCTGATTGGCAAGGATCAGGGCCCCCGGCTGGCGAGCTTTTTAAGGTCTATCGACAAGCAGCGCCTTCTCGATATACTCGCCGTTTTTTAATTAAGCCGCACGCTGTGCAACTTTATGCAGCGCTATTTTTTGTTCGAGCAGCTGCGCTTCGATTCCGCTGGGGATCCGTTCGTCGGTAAATACCCCGGCGATCTTGTCCAGCCGCACCAGTCCCAGAACGCCCTGCCGCGAAAATTTATCCGAATCGGTCAGGATAAAAATGTCGCGTGCATTTTCCGCAAGGTCCATTACCGTCTGCGATCGCATGTGATCCTTTCCGGTAAATCCAAATCCCGGCATATAGCCGTCAGTCCCGATAAAAAATTTGTCCGAGAAGAAAATTTCGCCGCATTTCCTTGTTATTGGCCCTACCAATACCTGTGATTCCGACTGGTAGTAGCCGCCCAGCAGAATTATCTTGGTGCGTGTCGCATGGCGAATAAAATTTGCGATAAAAACCGAGTTGGTAACTATCGTTATGTCTTTCTTCGCGTTGGCCAGTTCTTCGGCGAGGAGCGCGCAGCATGATCCCGACTCGATCATCACCGTTTCCCCTTCCTCAACCGTCGCCGCAGCCGCCTTGGCTATGCGCCGTTTGATGTCATAATTGAACGCCATCCGCTTGCCAATGTCGTCTACGGTGTTCAGGCACGCGAATCCGTGTTCCCGCCGTATCAGTCCGCGGTATTCCAGCATGTCCAGGTCCTTGCGAACCGTTACCTGGGATACCCCAAGCAGTTCCGACAGTGTACTGACTTCTGCCCTGTTATGCTTCGACAGTACCTCAAGTATTTTAGTGTGTCTGTTGCTCATCATTCCTGTTCTCCTGTTGCCGGCGTATGAAGTTTGTTTTCAGCATCCTTTACTTAAAAAATACGAAATTTTTTTAAATAGTCAAGAAAAATCGTTTCGGTTGTAAGAAATATTTTTTCGATATTTTGGTTATTGACATTATCAATTTACATATGTAAACTAACAACAATATGATGTTTTCATTCGGAACTATACCTGTTCAATGGCTCTGGGTCGCGCTGGTAATTATTTTTACCGCGATTGAATTACTGACCCTCGGCCTAACTACGGTCTGGTTTGCCATAGCCGCGCTGGCGATGGTTTTTCTGTCTGCTTTGAAAATTTCCCTGCCGGTACAGGTGTTGATCTTTCTTGCGATATCCGCTATTTTGCTGTTCTTTACCCGTCCGATAGCGGTGAAGAAGCTAAAGCTGGGAAAAATTAAAACCAACGTGGACAGTTTGATTGGAAAACACGCGTTGGTCATAAAAGAAATCGGCGAATTTGAAAAAGGCGAAGTAAAAATCAGCGGCCAGGTGTGGTCGGCGCACGCCGAAGATGATTCGCCCATTGCCGAAGGGACAAAATGCGAAGTTTTGCGGGTCGAGGGCGTCCAGCTTATCGTCAAACCGCTATCCGAATAGCAAGGAGAATCGTTATGGTCAATATTTTTGTCGTTTTGGGTGCGTTTATCCTGGTGCTGATCATCAGCAACATCAGAATCGTGGCGCAGTCTAACGCCGTCGTCATTGAGCGGCTGGGCGCATACAGCGCTACATGGAGCACGGGCATCCATGTGAAGGTGCCGTTTATCGACAGAATCGCCAGCAGGGTTTCACTCAAAGAACAGGTAGCGGATTTTGACCCACAGGCAGTTATCACCAAGGACAATGTGACGATGATGATCGACACGGTGATATACATGCAGATCACCGATCCCAAGCTCTACACCTACGGCGTGATCCATCCCCTGAACGCGATCGACAAGCTGACCAGCACCACGCTGCGGAACATTATCGGTGAGCTGGAACTGGACGAAACCCTAACCAGCCGCGACATGATCAACAACCGTATGCGGATCGTGCTGGACGAAGCCACCGACCCCTGGGGGATAAAGGTAAACCGGGTGGAGGTGAAAAACATCGAGCCGCCCAAGAGCATCCGCGAGGCGATGGAAAAGCAGATGCGGGCCGAACGGGAGCGCCGCGAATCGATCCTCCGGGCCGAAGGCGAGAAGCAGAGCGCGATCCTTGTCGCCGAGGGGCAGAAGGCTTCGGCGATCCTCAAGGCCGAGGCGGAGAAGGCGGCGGCGATCCTCCAGGCGGAAGCCGCCAAAGAAGCCGCGATCCGCGAGGCGGAAGGCCAGGCCCAGGCGATCCTCAACATACAGAAAGCCACGGCAGACGGCCTGATCATGATCAAGTCGGTTGCCGCCGACGATGCGCTTATCAGGCTGAAAAGCCTGGAAACCCTGCAAAAAGTCGCCGACGGCCAGGCAACCAAGATAATCATCCCCTCCGACCTGCAAAATCTGGCGGGGCTGGTCACCAGCGTGGCGGAACTGGCGAGAAAGTAGCCGTTTTCGGGCTAAATTTTTCTCGACAAATTTCCCCAATGGGGTTACTATTGATCCATGCAGCCGTCTTTCGTTCAAAAGCAGCAGCTTGGGGTAAAAATGAACCCGCAGATGTTCCAGCGCCTCAAGCTGATGGAGCTGCCGATTGTTGAACTGAGAGAGAAAATCGAAGAGGAACTGGAGCGGAACCCCGCCCTGGAGGTTCTGAAGGATCGCAGCACCGTATCCCTGAAAGAAGAAAATACCCGGCAGAGCGAAGTAGCGGAATACTTTGAGTCCAGCTCGGATTCGGGCTTTTCCTACGTCAGCACGGCGGGGGAGGCCGCATCGGAGCAGCACCGCCAGTTTATCGAAGGGGCGATTGTCCGCCCGGAGACCCTGCAGCAGCACCTGCTATGGCAGTTGCAGCTTGAGCCGATAGACGACGAACTGCGCGCCATAGCCGCCGTTTTAATCCAGAACCTTGACGACAACGGGTTCCACATGGAGCCGCCGGAGACCCTTTTTTCGCCGGACGATTTTCCGCAAGTTCCGCCCCCCCGGCTGGACGAAGCGGTGCGCCTGGTCCAGACGCTCGATCCCATGGGCTGCTGCACCGCAGACTACCGCGAGGCCCTTAAGGTACAGGTGTCCCTGCTCCGCGACGCCCCCGTCTGCCTGCAGTGCTCGCTGGATCACCTGGAGCTTTTTGACAAGGGGAAATTTTCCGAGGCGGCGAAAAAAATGGACTGCGGCGAGGAAGACGCCCGCGCCTGCTTTAACTTCATCAAAAAGCTGTCGCCTTTTCCCGGCAGGCGCTTTACCGCCGCTGAGGTCCGTTTTGTCATTCCCGACATCCGCGTCGTCCGCAAAAACGGGGATTTTGAAATCATCATCAATAACGAAGTGATTCCCGTGCTGGGGATAGATCCTTTTTTTGAAAAGCTCAACCCCAGGGGAAAACGCGGCAGCCGCAGCAAAGATCCATCAAGCCGGCCGGCGAGGGAGTTTGCCAGGGAAAATATCCGGGAAGGGCGGATGTTCATCAATTCGATTGCCATGCGGAACCATACGGTCAAAAATGTCACGCGGAAGATAGTTGAACACCAGCGGTCCTTTTTTGCCAAAGGCCCCCAGCACCTTGCCCCGCTGACGCTGGGAGACATTGCCGGGGAACTGGGCATACACGAGACGACGGTATCCCGCGCGGCCTGCGACAAGTACATGCAGACCGAATGGGGCATTTTTGAGCTGCGCCATTTTTTTTCCAACTCGATAAGCGGCACGGGATCGGCCGGATCAAATTATTCAAAGGAGGGTGTCAAGGCGATCATCAGGGAATTGATCGAAACGGAAAACAGAAGCCTTTCGGACAACGAAATAATGGAAATGCTGTCGCTGCGCGGCATTACGCTTGCCCGCAGAACCGTCGCGAAGTACCGCAAAGAGCTTGATTTGGGTTCTTCATATGCCCGCCAGGGGTAAAAATAACAGGAGGAAAGCATGAACACAGAAATCAAATCGCTGCATTTTAATCTCCACGAAGACGCGAAAGAGTACCTCAACAAAAAAATTGAGCGTATCCACAACGCCGAGAACATGCTTGTAGATCTCATCGTAACCATCAAAAAGGAAAAAGACTTTGAGGCGGAAGCCACGGTCAATTTCCGGTGGGGCGTTTCAGTACATGTTAAAGAAAATGATTTTGAGCTTCTTACCGCCATGGACAAAATGATGGACAAACTCAACGCAAAGATAATCAAGGAAAAGGAGAAAGTCAAAGAGAAAAGATAGAATTTATTCCCGGATTTCTCACGGAGGCACTAAGGCACTGAGGTTAAGAAAGGTTAGGATGGATACAGACCGCTAACCCCTATCTTCCTCTGTGTCCTCCGTGTCTTTGCGCCTCTGTGTGAGATCTTCTGGAGTTAATTCGCGTTTATTCGCTGGTTCTGTATTCTTCCGCTGCTTCGGCGGCCAGGGCTGCGCCGGTGCTTGTTTGACGGCGGCTTTTGGCCGTCATTCGCTGCTGCACAGACTTGCGGTCTTCCAGGGCAAGGGCGGCGGCGGCGCGGACTGCTCTTGCCGCCGCCTGGCTGATGCGGCAGCGTTCGGCGATTTCTGCGGGGGCGGCGCCGGCGATTGCCTCAATGCTTTCGTAGGCCTTCATGATCGCCGCCGCCCTTTGCCTGCCAATGCCCTCCACCGACTCAAGCGCGGGGAAACGGAGGTCCTTCGAGCGGAGCCGCTGGTTGAAATTCGTGGCAAAGCGGTGGGTCTCGTCGCGGACAAACTGCAGCACTTTCAGGGCTTCGCTGCGGCGGGGCAGCACAATCGGTTCCCGGGCATGGGGCAGCCACAGCTCTTCCTCGCGCTTTGCCAGGCCGACGACGGCGGTGTCCAGGCCGAGCGAGGCAAGCGCCCCGCTGGCGGCGTTTACCTGGCCGATGCCGCCGTCGATGAGTACCAGGTCGGGCAGATCCCTGCCTTCTCTGACAAGCCGGGAATAGCGCCGCTGCACGGCCTCGCGCATGGCGGCAAAGTCGTCGACCACGCCGATGACGCTGCGCAGCCGGAAATAGCGGTAGTTCTTTTTGTCCGGCCCGCCGTTTCTGAAAGAGACCAGCGAGGCCACCGGATACTTGCCGTCTAGCTGGGATATGTCGAAGCCTTCGATCCGTTCCGGCCTGCGCTCAAGGCCAAGAACGGCGGCCAGTTCGTCCAGGGCGGGCCCTGCGCCCCGCTCACGCAGCCGTCCCCGGAGGTCTTCCTGGGCATTCTGCCGCGCCATCGCCAGAATCGCCGTGTGCCTTTTTTCGGCAGACTGCGTTATTTCCGGTCCGCTGTCAAATTGGCTTTTGAACCAGTCCTTCAGGGCTGTGCCGTCATATGCCACCGGCTGGAGGAATATCTTCGCCGGGGGCGGGCGGGAAGGGTTGTAATAGCTGGTTATGAACAGTTCCAGCGATTCGGCTTCGTCCGCCGCCGAACGGGCGCGGTACAGTTCCCTGCCGGTCATCTTGCCGCCCCGCATGGAAAAAACGGTGAACGTCGCCAGCACCCCTTCGGCGGCCCAGGCGATATAGTCCCTGCCTTCGCTGTCAAAGTCCACCACGGCGCTGTCTTCTCCGGCAAGGTCTTCAATCGCCCGTATCGCGTTCCGAATCTGCGCCGCCCGCTCAAAATCAAGGGCTTTGGCCGCCTCGTGCATCTTTTCGGTTAAGTCGGCAATCAGCGGTCCGGTTTCCCCGGCAAGCAGCCGCTGCACCCGTTCGACATGGCGGCGGTATTCCCCGGCGTTTATCTTTCCGCAGCAGGGGGCCTTGCAGCGGTCGATGTGGTAGTACATGCAGGGCCCCGGCTTTGTATGGAAGGTCTTGCATTTGCGCAGGGGGAACAGCTTGTCGATAAGCTCCAGCATGGCGTCCACTTTCTGCAAATCGGGAAAAGGCCCGAAGTACAGGCTTTTGTCCTCGATAATGCGGCGCGTTCGGAAAATCCGGGGGAAGTCCTCATGGGTTATCCGTATTACCGGGTAGGTTTTGCCGTCTTTAAGGTTGATGTTGTACCGGGGCGAATGCTGCTTGATCAGGGTGTTTTCCAGGAGCAGCGCCTCGTATTCGCTGGCGACGATTATCGTTTCGATGGTTCTCGCGTGGCGGACAAGGGTGGCGGTCTTGATGTCTTTCGCGCCGGAAAAGTATGAGCCGAGGCGGTCCCGCAGCGATTTTGCCTTGCCGATGTAGATTATCTGGGCGTCTTCGTCCTTCCAGAGATAAACGCCCGGCAGCCGGGGGGCCTCGCGGGCGGCGGCTTTGAGGCGCTCAAGGGGGGAGTCACCTTGATTGTTCATTTTGCTCCGTTTTTTGCCGATATAGTAGTAGATCTATGAAAAACAAAGCATACCTCGTCACGATATTGTACCTTCTTTTCCCGCTTTCAGGTAGCCTGTACGGCGTCGGAGAGAAAACCATGCAGTTTACCGGCGACTCGCTGTGGAACATGGCCGACTACCGCTCCGGCATTGCCGAAGTGGGCCAGGTGAGATCGAAGCCGGTGCTGGTTCTGTCCTCCGCTTACAGCCAGGTCGGCGATACTTCCGGCAGCAGCCTGGATATGTCGCTTTCCTTTGACGAAGGCCATCCCTCGCTTTTCAGGGATACTTCGGGCAATTACCGGATCACCGCCTCGCCCTCCCTGGTGGCCGTCGACCGCCGCTATGCCCGGGCCGGACTGGGCGCCGCGCTTTTCCTGGGCGCTTCGCCGGAAGCCGGAAGAGCCAATACGGGCGGCGGCCCGCTGGTGCTTGAGCCGCAGAGCGGGGCGGCGCTGTTTGCCCCGAATAACCGTATGCGCGACTTTACCGTCGAATTCTGGCTGCACCCCCTTAACCTGGAAAACGGCGAGGAAATCCTCCTGTGGATTTCGGCCCTTCCGTCGCAGGCGTCCCGGCAGCAATTCGCCTTTCAGAGGATACTCTGCGTTTCGTTAAAAAACCGCCTGCATTGGTCGTTCCTTAATTTCTTTTCCTCCCCCGACGGCAAAGGCAGCGTCGACATAGACATTTCCGGCGTTTCGGCGGTAGTTCCCAAAAACTGGAGCCACCACCTTATCCGCTTTGATTCGGACACCGGCCTGATCGAGTACCTGGTAAACGGCGTTTCCGAGGCGATTGTATACGCCACTTCCACCGGCCGCGAGGGCGGCGAAGTGTACAGCCCCGTTGCGGGGGAGGGCGGCAGCTTTGTTTTGGGCGGCGGCTTTTCCGGGATGATGGACGAGTTCAGGATTCACGGCGCCTATGCCCCTGGGGTGTCGGTGCGGAAGTACCCCGTGCCCGGCGGCAGAATTGAAACAAGGGCGATTGACCTTGGCGCCGGCAGCAACGGCGTGCAGAAGATCGACGTATCTGGCGGCAAAACTTCGATTCTCGACACGAGGATCGCCAGCGAATACCGGCAGAACGGTCGTTTCCGTTTTTCCGACGATTCGGAGATGCAGTTTTTTATCCGCACTTCGGACAACCCCTACCGCTGGGACGATCACTGGCTGCCGGTAACACCCGGTTCCGATCTTGGCAGCAGCGTACAGGGACGTTATGTGCAATTGGCGGTTGATTTTTATCCTTCGGCCAACGGCGAATCGAGCCCCTATTTGGAAGAATTGCGTATAACGTACCTTCCCGACGAGCCGCCCCTGCCCCCCGGCCAGCTTACGGCGGTGGCGACAGACGGCGGAGTGCAGCTTACCTGGAAGCACAGTCCAAATCCGAATACCCGGGGCTACCTGGTATATTACGGCACTTCGGGCGATGATTATTTCGGCGTAGACGCCGCGCTGGGCGCTTCACCCATCGACGCGGGCAGGCAGAACACGATCTACATTGACGGCCTTAAAAACGGCTCGCTGTATTACTTCCGCGTTGCTGCATACAGCCACACGTCGCCGTACCACGTCGGCGAATTTTCCCGCGAGGTACGCGCCAGGCCCCTGCAGGGTTTAACCGCCGCCCGCTAACACGCCCCGCAAAACTCGCCGCGCAAAACTTGCCCCGCAATTTAGTTCGCATTAACCCCGGCGGGGTGGGCGGCGCGGGGGCGGCAAAAATCTGGGGGAGTTCGCCTATGGAGCCCCTGCCCGGCTTTTTGTATCCAAGCTAAAATTTAGTATTTCCAGAAATAAATGTATATTCCACGTTATGCGATCCGGGCAGCATTCTCTGTACCCAAGTTTTAGAATTTTCTCCGGGGTCTCCTCCGGCGAGGAGGCCCAGAAATTTTTTGCCGCCCCCGCGCCGCCCACCCCGCCGGGGCATATTCCGGTATATAGCGGGGCAAGTTTCCCTCCTCTGCGTGCTCTGCGCCTCTGCGCCTCTGCGTGAGAATTTTGGGGTAAATTCTCCTTATTCTAATGGTATGCAAGTAATGTTCTTGCCCTGGACTGGACGAAAATCCGGCAAAATGGTATCGTATTTGGCGAGAGGTATGGGTTTTTATGGCTTTTAAGGACAAGGATAAGAAGGCTTCGGCGCGGGATAGCGACGATTCCGATATGATGCGGCGGTTTAAGCAGAATCCTCTGGTTTTTATCGGGACATTTGTCATCCTGATCATTGTTATTGTCGCCTTTGTCGTGGTTCCCGCGATCGTGCCGAAATACGAGAGGGGACGCGATGTCGATCTGACTTTTGGCTATTATGACAAGGTTCCCATCAGTTTTGTGCCGGGGAATTATTTTTCCCAGTACTACGATATGATGGTGCGGTATTTGCAGAACAGCATGGGCGGCGAAGACCTTTCGTACATGGGCTACCAGATTTGGAACGAGTCTTTCCGGGCCGCCGCCGTCCATACCGCGATCCTGCAGGAGATGAAAAATTCCGGCTACGCGGCCCCTTCGCAGGTTGTCGATCGCCAGGTGGCGGGCCTTCCCAATTTTCAGGAAAACGGACGTTTCTCCCAGACGCTGTACCGGCAGATGGACAGCAACAGGCGGCTGACCCTGTGGCGGCAGGTCCAGGACGACATCACCAAAAACCATTTCGTTTCCGATGTAGCGGGGCTTCTAAAATCCGAAGCGGAAGCGGAATTTATCGGGGCCATGGCGGCGGCGGAGCGTAGTTTTGAGATGGCGGTTTTTTCCGTGGACGACTACCCGGACGGGGAATATGAAGCCTATGCCGAAGAAAATGCCGATATTTTCCGTTCTGTCCATCTTTCAGTGATTACCATCAGCTCCAGCGAGCGCGAAGCGCACAGGATACTTGAGTTGATTAAGAGCGGAGAAACAACCTTTGAAGACGCCGCCCGGGCCCATTCCAAAGATCACTATGCCGAGCGGGGCGGGGACATGGGAATACGGATGGTGCATGAACTGCTCGCTGATATTCCCGAAGAAGACGTGCGCGAAAACGCGATTGCCCTTGCCATGGATAAATACAGCGATGTGATGCAGACGTCTTCTGGCTGGTCTTTCTTCCGCGCCCAGGATGATGCCCAATTCGCCGATATGTCCGATCCGGCGGTCATGGACAAGGTACGATCGTACATGCGGAATTACCAGCGGGGACGCATGGAAGACTGGGCGATAGATCGGGCAAATGATTTTATCGCGCTGATCGAAGAGGAGGGGTTTGAAGAAGCCCTGGCCCGGCAGGGGCTCGAGAGCCGTTCCTTCGGCCCGATCCCCATCAATTTCGGCAGCGTCGATCTTTTCGGCTCTCTTGGATCCCAATCGGTCAACGAACTGAGGAATTCCGATTCGGACGAAAATTTCTGGCGGGTTGCCTTCTCCACGCCGGTTAACACGCCGTCGCAGCCGGTGGTGCAGGGATCGAACGTGCTGGTGCTGTTCCCCACCGACGAAGCCGAAGCGGATGAATCTGCCGTTGAAAGCATTGCTTCGACCTATAGTTCCTACTGGCTTGATTACAATACCGAGCAATCCATACAGCAGTATTTTATGAACAGCCCAAAAATGGAAGATAAATTCCTCGATGTATATTTCAAATATTTTATGGACTAGGATCGATTCCTGATGGATGCGGGTTTTTCCCATAAAGGAAAGACCCTGCTCTCCGGCGTTGATCCTGCCGGAAGGGCGGATCGCGCTGCGGATGCCGTTGCCGTTGCCGGCAGAACCCTGTACGTTTGCCCGTCCCCCCTGTTCGGCTTCGGGCTGGAGCGTATGCTTGCCCGCCTTGCCGATGCCCCGGATTCCGCCCTGCTCTGCATCGAAGCCGATCCGGAATTGTTCGCCCTTTCGCTGATCTATTTTCCCGCCGCGCTGAAGGACAACCCCCGGCTGCGTTTGACCAACCTCTGCGAAGCTGCCGCCCTCTGCGCGTTTCAGCGGGAGGAATGGGGAGCGCGCGCCTTTAGCCGCGTGGAGACGATCCGCCTGAACGGGGGCTGGCAGTTGTTCCCGGCCCTGTACGAATCGCTGGAGCAGTCGCTGCGGCAGGATATCGCCCGCGACTGGAGCAACGCCATGACGCTGACAAAACTGGGCCGCCTCTATATCCGCAACGCCATTCGCGGCCTTCCCTGCATCCCCCGCTTTCCCTCGCTTGAGTCGCTGTCCTTTGGCGGCGAACCGGCGCTGGTTCTGGGGGCAGGCCCCTCGCTGGACGGCATGCTGGATGCCCTTGCGGCGCGCTTTAGCGAAACGTGCTCCAGCGCACCGAGGCCATTCAGGATCGTCTGCGTCGATACCTGCCTGCCCGCCTTGCGGGAACGGGGCATTAAGCCCGACCTGGCGGTGATCCTGGAAAGCCAGCACTGGAACCTGGAGGACTTTATCGGCCTGTCCGGCTGGGACGTTCCCGCCGCCATCGACCTGTCCGCGCTGCCCCGCTCGGGAACCGTTCTTTCCGGCGGCCTGTACCTCTTTTTTACGCCGTGGACCAGGCTGGCGATTTTCAGTCGGCTTGACGCAGCCGGCCTCCTGCCCGCCGCCGTGCCGCCGATGGGATCGGTGGGGCTGAGCGCCGTCTCAATTGCCCGGCGGCTTACATCGGGAACAATAATCGCCGCCGGCCT
>Ga0082212_10003017_pt1 | contig 24074 bp, 20 predicted proteins | sample TergutNt197P3_FD_71548 | JGI IMG/M metagenome (GOLD analysis project Ga0082212, IMG submission 71548) | Neocapritermes taracua P3 segment gut microbial communities from Petit-Saut dam, French Guiana - Nt197 P3 | ecosystem: Host-associated > Arthropoda: Insects > Digestive system > Gut ... | reverse complement strand
TTATCACACGATACGGAGAATTATTACACGATACGGACGGCCAATGGCCGCCCCTACGCCGCGATTTAGGTTGCGTGCGATTGCAGGGGCGGAATCCATTTCCGCCTTTCAGACTGTCAAAAAAGTCCCCCTCCTTGAGGGGGACGTCAACGAAGCTGACAGGGGGAGTTCGTGACTTCGCGGCGAACCTCACTCCCCCAGGCCCTTTGGGCCAGCCCCCTCTGGGAGGGGGCCGGAGATCGGCGGCCGACGCAGCCGTGCGTGTTTTTTCGCCCTATTTCCCTCCGCATCCATACGGTCGGCCCACTCGTGAAACCCCAATTCACGCATTTTGACGAGGACCTCGCCGCGGGACTTCACGCCAAAGTTGCGGATTCCGCACAGTTCGTCCCATGTGGTGATGCTTAGGATAGATTTGACAGTCTGCTTACTCGCCCTGAGAAGGGCGCCTTTTGCTTGTCTTGATAAGCCTATGTCGCAAACGCATGTCTCCTGCTTGACCAATATGGCTTGCAGTTCCTCATTGGTTGATATGCCCTTCGACAGCGACGCGGCCAGCTTGCTTAACTCATTGATCGTATCGTTGGCTTCTGCCAGCTTGTCCTTATACATATCCCGGTCTTTTGCAACTTGCGCTATGCTCATATTCCGCGATCTGGATGGGTGGCGAAGTTTGAGGAGAGCCTTTTGAACAATCTGCCGCGCCTTTTGGCCGGAGAGGCAAAATTCATTTCCCATCTGCACATATGTTCTTCCATGGCGGTAATAATTTTCCAGCATGATTTGCTCACGGTCCCCCAGTGTGCCGATGGCGCTCTGTATCCCCTGCGTATACGCATCGCCGCCGTCGTATTCTGCTTTGAACACCTGACAGTAGATACGAGCGGCGTATTCTTGGTCCGTCATGGGCGCCTCTCCTAACATAAAAGAATCGCTCCATTATGATAATGGGAGCGATTCTATTGTATACGATATAAACGCATTATTCAATAATAATATACGATATAAACGTTATTTTTGCTTTGTGAGAAAAGCCAGAGTTATATAATAGGAGACAGAAAAAGGGAGGGTTGGAGAGTGTCTTTTGGAAAACGAGTTGCTTATATACGAGAACGTGAGGGTTTGCGGCAAAAAGAACTTGCCAATATGCTGGGCATAACTCCCCGGAAACTGTCGGACTATGAAAGAGACCAATGCGCTCCCAAAGATGATCTGAAAATAATGATTGCCAAGGTTCTTGATATATCAATGGATTACTTAATGGGCTTAAATGAGGATATAGTCTCGTTTAGTAAAAAAAACGTCATTGTATTGCCCAAGGATTTTCCGCCTGAATCCGCTCAAAAAGCAAAGGAATATATAGACCTGTTAGTAAGGGACCATAAACCAAAACCGTAAATCTGCAAGCCGTTTCTGAGTATCGAAAAAACCACGCTCTATCTGCGTCACAGAATATACTAACCCTTCTCGCCCCGGATCCGCCTCGCCACCGCCATATTCCCCACCGACAGCAGCCCGGCGAAGACAAAGACGTACTGCGGGCCGAGGCTCTGCCAGAGCCAGCCGCACAGGACGGCGCTGAGAATGCTGAGGATATGGTCCAGCGCCATGCCGGCCGAGAGGGTTGGCGTCACCTCGTCGGGCGAGACGGCGACCGAGCGCATATAGACCGCGCGGACCATGCCGAACTGCATCGTCATCCGGTCGGCCATGTTGACGGCGAACGCCAGCGCCACCGAAAGCCCCGCCGCCGCGAAGCGGCCCGACGAAAGCCCCGCGCTCAATACGCCGTAGACTATGTAAATCGCGAAGAACGCGGCGGCCTCCACCGCCATGATCCGCGCCGTGCCGTAGCGGTCGATCCAGCGTCCGACGGCCGGCAGGAAGAATACGCCCACCGCCGCGCCGGCGATCCCCAGAAGGGCCATCGTGTCCGCCTTGAACCCCAGCAGTTCGATCAGCACCCAAGGGCCGTATACGATCATAATCTGCTTGCGCGCGCCGAACAGGGCGGCCAGCAGGTAGAATATGCCGTATTCCCTGCGGAGGATCAGGCGGAATTTCTGCCGCCCCGCCACTTCGCCGGTCAGACGCCGCAGGCGGAGCAGCAGGAAGAAGACGGCGGCGAAGATCCCGGCGGCGATGAGGAAGATGCTTTTGATCTTGGTGGTAAACGAGAAGAAGCCCTGCTTAAACCCGACGAAGACCAGAATGCCGGCCGCCATCATAAAGGCGGTGCGGACGCCGTTCAGCCGGCCCAGCGCCGAGCCGACGCCCCCCTCTTTGGCCAGCGACATCCCCAAACTGTCGCCCAGCGGCATGAACATATGCTGGCCCAGCGAGAAGATGAACAGGAAAATCAGCATGACGCCGAAAGACGGCGTCAGCAGCCCCAGCGCCGTCAGCCCTATCACCGTCAGCGCCTGCGCGGCCATCGAAAGGCGTATGTCGCCGATAAACGCCAGCGCCGAGACGATCAGGACGCAGAGGATCCCCGGCGCTTCCCTCGGCAACTCAATCAGCCCGCGCTGGAAAGCGCCGGCGTCATAGGCGTCCTTATAGTAGTTGGCGAAGACGCTGTCGGACAGGCCCAACCCCAGCCCGGTCAGCGCGATCGCCGCGGTAAAGACCCACAGGGCTTTTTTCTTTTGGCTGTCCAACTTAATCCGTCACCGTCTCGCCGACCGACAGCGCGACCAGGCGCCCGTACCATGTCAGCGCTTCGTTATAGGCTTCGAAGATGTCTTTGATTTTGATGTTGTTGACCAGCGCGATGCGGGAAACCTCGGTCCAGTCCCCCTCTTCGTAGAGCTGGATAAAGCTGTATACCTTCCCGAAGTCGTTTCCGCCGCCCAGCAGGGCCTCCCGGACCTTGTCCGGCACCCGCACGATTTGCAGGGCTTCCTCGATGGTGGTCTCCAGGATGACGTTCAGCACCGAAAAGAGGCCCATCAGGAAGAGGTTGTCTTTGTGGACGCCCATTTCGAACAGGCCGGCCAGGTTTTCGCAGAATTTGGCCCGGATCATCGAGAGCCGGGTGACTTCGCTCGGGCTTTCCTGCCCCATCGTGTTGGTGGCGGCGGTCGTGACCCATTTTTTGATCTCTTTCTGGCCGAGCAGCGCGGCCGCGTGGCGCAGGCTGGTGATGGCGTTGCCTTTGACATGCGAGGAGTTGACCATCCGGAGGAACTGTATGGCCAGCGCGGTGTCCCGCTGGACGATCTTGGCGAACTGATCCAGCTCAAAGTCGTCCTGATTGACCTGATTGAGCAGCGAGATATAGTTGACCTTCAGCGGCGAAACGCGGTTGTCGCGGGAGACGGTGATCGTTTTGTAGAACTGGCCCTGTATATATTCCGCGCCGTTCAGCACGGCTTTGTTGAAGTCCATGTCGGTGTCGATGCCCCGCGCGATGATCCTGGTGCGGGCATACGTTTTCCGGATCCGCGCGCTGAGGACCGTGACGGCCGCCGTGTCGCCGTTGTTGAAGATATAGTCGGTCTGCGGGAAAAAGGGTTCCAGCGGCTCATAGTCGGTGTGATGGATGAACGCCGTCTTAAAGCCCAGTTCCCTAAACCGGGTGATCCTTTGCAGGTTGGCCGGCGACAGTTCGATCTGGCGCCCCATCAGCAGCGCCACCAGGGAGTGGTCAACGGCGCAGATGTTCTCCAAATCCATCGCCAAATGCACGTTGGTCACGGGGACGAAGATGAGTTTGCCGGAGGTCAGCGCCTCCAGCCCGATCTGGTTGATGAAGTCAAAGAACGGGGTGTTGACGTCGTTTTCAAACGCGTAGGTCTTGCCCCCCTCCAGCAATGCGTTGCCGATCTGGAACGACAAATAATACGCGCAAACCTCTTTGCCCCTGTTGAAAACCGGTTTCGGCGCTACCAGCAAATCCATGCCAATCTCTCCCATCCTTATCCGCGTTAGATACAGTATATCAGAAATTGCCGGTTTTTCAAGATTAGAATCGCATATCTGAAAATATTTTTGAACAGACGTTTGCAATTCGGCGGCAGGTGTGATATAATGCCCCTTAACAAGGATGACAAGGAGTGGCCGATATGAAAAAAATGTCCGTCAAACAGCAGAGGATACTGAATTTCATAGAGCAGTTCACCCGGGAACATAAGTACCCCCCCAGCGTACGCGAGATCGGGGCGGCGGTGGGGCTCCGCAGCCCTTCGACCGTCCACGCGCACATCAAATCCTTAAAGGAAAAAGGCTTTTTGCAAAAAGACGACCGCAAGACGCGGGCGCTGAGCCTGCCGGGCCGCGACCTCACCGCCGACGGCATCCCGATCGTCGGGAAGGTCACCGCCGGAATGCCGATCCTGGCCTTTGAGGACGAACTCGGCATGTTGGCCTATCAGCCGCCGGGCGGGGGCGACTTCTTCGCGCTGGAGGTCCGCGGCGACTCGATGTGCGGCATCGGCATCCTGGACGGCGACTATGTGGTGGTCCGCAAGCAGTCCACCGCCCGCAGCGGGCAGGTCGTCGTCGCGCTGCTTGAGGACGAGGCCACCGTCAAGCGCCTCAAGCGGGACAACGGCGAAATCTGGCTGCTGGCCGAAAACCCCGACTACCAGCCGATCGCCGCCGACGGCTGCGATATACTGGGCGTCGTCGCGTCGGTCGTCCGCGAAGCGGTGCATTAAACGCAAAACAAGACTCCCCTGCCGCCGGTCGCAGGGGAGTCCGTCATACGGGGACCCGGGGGCGGGCCTATAGGCCCCGGCGCCCGCCGAAGCCGTGGTCAAACCCATGGGGGAAGCGTCCGAAATCCCGGCCGTCAAACGGGAAGAAAAAGAACGGGAAGAAAAACGGGAACCTGTCGCCGCCGCGCCCGCGGCGGTGCCGGTCGATCAGTTCGCGCACCACCATCGCCCGGCCCAGGTCGCCGAGGGTGTTCGCGTTGTGGCCGGCCGGCATGTTGGCCGCCATCCCGCTCCGGCGCGTCGCCTCGTCGGCCATACGGCCGATCTCCGCGCTGCCGACCGCTTCCAGCGCGTCTTCGTGGATCGCGTCCACCAGTTCGCGCGCGTACGGCGCGATCATCGCGGCGGTCTCCGGATAGAGCCGTTCCATCCGGTCGCCGAAATCCATCTGCCTATTCATCGGGTTGTAACTGTCCATGGGCAAAAATCAATCCTTTCTGTTATCAAGGGGCCTATTTGCCTCCTGTTTCAGTGTATGGCTTTTTTGACCCCGGCGTGTTATACTCGAGGAAAAAGGAGATGAAGCGGTATGGATTTTGCCAAAACGGCCGGCGCGGCCATCGAGAACGGCCCGTATGCCGACGATTGGGCGTCGCTCTCGGCGTATACGCCCCCGGCGTGGCTGCGCGGCGCGAAACTGGGCATATTCATCCATTGGGGCGTCTACAGCGTCCCGGCGTATGCCCATGAGTGGTACCCGCGCAATATGTACATCCGGGGCCGCCACGAGTTCGAGCATCATGTCAAAACCTACGGCCCGCATAAGAATTTCGGGTACAGAGATTTCATCCCGATGTTCAAGGCGGAGAAATTCGACCCCGGCGCCTGGGCCGACGCGTTTTCCGGCGCGGGGGCGCGGTATGTGGTCCCGGTCGCGGAACACCACGACGGCTTCCAGATGTACAAAAGCGCGCTGTCGCGCTGGAACGCCTTCGAGATGGGGCCGGAACGCGACGTGCTGGGCGAGTTGCTGGCCGCCTGCGACAAACGCGGCCTCACCCGCTGCGCGTCCTCGCACCGCGCGGAGCATTGGTGGTTTCTAAGCCACGGGCGCGAGTTTGAGAGCGATCTGCCGGAAAACCCGGACCGGGACGACCTCTACTGGCCCTCAATGCCGGAAGCGCCGAACAACGACATCTACAGCAAACCCACCCCGACGGCGGACTATGTCAATGACTGGTTTGCCCGCTGCGTCGAACTGGTGGAAAACTACCGCCCCCGGATGGTCTATTTTGACTGGTGGGTCAAGCACAGCGCGTTCAAGCCGCTGCTGCGCCGCTTCACCGCGTATTACTACAACCGCGCCGCCGAATGGGGCTTTGAGGCCGCCGTCGCGTTCAAAGACGACGCCATGCCGCTGCCCTGCGGGATCACCGAAACGGAACGGGGAAGCCACGCCGAAGCCAAACCGTTCCTGTGGCAGTCCTGCACCTCCACCGCGCGCAACAGCTGGTGCCATACCGAACAGAACGACTATAAATCCCCGGCGGAGATCATCCGGAATCTGATCGATGTGGTCAGCAAAAACGGCGTCCTGCTGCTCAACGTCGGCCCGAAAGCCGACGGAACGCTGCCGGAGCAGGACGCGAAAATCCTCTCGGAACTTGGAAAGTGGCTCAAAGTCAACGGGGACGCGGTCTACGGCTCCGCGCCGTGGAAAACGGCGACGGAAGGCCCCACCAACGTCAAAGGGGGCGGCTTCTCCGAAAACGACCTGGCGTACACCCCCGAGGATATCCGCTTCACCGTTAACAGGGGCCGGATCTACGCCACGGTGATGGCCTGCCCCGGGGACGGCAAGGTGACGGTGAAATCCCTCGCCGGGGTGAATAAAGACGGCTGGCACCCGTTCGGCGGCGTGATCGAAAAGGTGCGGCTGCTGGGGTTTGAAGACCGCCCCCTGACCTGGAAGGTGGACGCGGAAGGGCTTCACGCGGCGTTCGCGGGGGTGCGGAGCGAAGCGCCGGTCGTGCTGGAAGTGACGACGGGCTGATACGAAAAATATTTTTCATACCCCTATTGACTATTCCGGTCAATAGGGGTATACTGTCGTTGACCGGTTTAGTCAATGGCAAGGGGGGATGGAGTTTGCACCGGGAAACGGACGTCGCTTCGCACAAGATCATGCTGATGGAGCCGGACAAGCGGGGCCGGATCATCAACGCCGCGCTGGAGGAATTTTGCAAGGGCTTCGCCCACGCTTCGACCGACGCCGTCGCGCGCGGGGCGGGCGTCTCGAAGGGGCTGCTGTTCCACTATTTCGGCACCAAGGAAGGGCTTTACGAGTTTTTGCTTTGGTACGCGTTCGACGTGATGGTCAAAGAGTATTTCAGCCGCATCGACATTGAGCGGCGGGATATCTTGGAACGCCTCCGGCATATGATCCTGCTGAAATGGGACCTGTCGTACAAGTACCCGCCCCTCTTTGACTTCTTGATCGCGGCCTACGCGCGGGAGCGGGGGGACCCTTCCAACCAGTTTGCCGGGATGTATCAGGCGGTGCAGGCCGATGTGGGGAGCAAACTCTTTGCCGGCGCCGACTTCACCCTCTTCCGGGAAGACGTCCGCGCCGAACTGGCCGTCAGCGTCATCCAGTGGTCGCTGCTCGGCTATGCCGACAGCAAAATCAGCAAAGACAAGGATTTGGGGGATTACCAAAAGGAATACGAAACGTATATAGAGGAACTGGACGGGTATTTTTCACTGTTTAGGAAAGTATTCTATCAATCATAAGGGGGAATCGTTCATGCCGGCCGTCAATCTGGAAATGAGCAGCCTGACCAAGAAATTCGGGTCATTCACCGCGCTCAGCGAAGTCAATCTGCAAGTCAACGAAGGCGAGGTCTTCGGCTACATCGGTCCCAACGGGGCGGGCAAGACCACCACCATCCGCGTCCTGCTGGGCATCCTTCAGGCAACCGGCGGCAGCGCGAAGGTGTTCGGGCTGGACGCCTGGAAGGACGCCGTCGCCATCCACAGGCGGATCGCCTATGTGCCGGGCGACGTCAACCTCTGGCCCAACCTGACCGGCGGCGAGGTCATCGACCTGTTTGTGCGGCTGCGGGGCAAACACGATAAGCAAAAGCGGGAAAAGCTGCTCGAAATGTTTGACCTTGACCCGTCGAAGAAGTGCCGCACCTACTCCAAGGGCAACCGCCAGAAAGTGGCGCTGGCGGCGGCGTTCGCGTCCGACGCCGACCTGTTTATCCTAGACGAGCCGACCAGCGGACTCGACCCGCTGATGGAGCAGGTTTTTCAGGAATGCGTGCTGGAGCAGAAAAACAGCGGCAAGGGGATCTTCCTCTCCAGCCATATCCTCTCCGAAGTGGAACGCTTATGCGACCGCGTGGGCATCATCCGGGAAGGCAAGGTGGTCGAAACCGGCACGCTGGACCAGCTCCGCCACCTGACGCGCGGTACGATGACGGTCGCCGCCGAGCGCCCCGTCGAGGGGTTGGAGGGGATGAAAGGCGTCTACGACATCCTGCGGCGGGGCAACGATATATCCTTCCTGATCGATTCCAGCGAAGTGGGCCGCGTGGTTTCGCATCTGGCCTCGTTCGGCGTGACCAAGCTGGAGAGCGTGCCGCCGTCGCTGGAAGACCTGTTCATGAGACATTATTGAATGCCGCCGCGCCGATAAGGAGGAATGGATATGAACGGATTATTAAACAAAACGGTCAGCCTTATGAGATTTATCCTGCGGCGGGAGCGGATTATATCGGCCATATGGATCGCGCTGCTGGCGCTGTTCGCGGTGGGGCTTGGCCCCGCCCCGATGGATCAGCTCTTTGACGCGGAGTCCCGGTACGCTTTGGCCGAAACGCTGAACAGTCCCGCGATGGTTGCGATGATGGGACCGGTTTTCGGCATGGACGATTTCCACGGGGGCGCGATGTATACCGTCACGATGGTGCTGTGGATCCTGCTGACCGTCGGGGTGATGAATATCTTTTTGATCGTGCGGCACACCCGCGCGGACGAAGAGCGCGGGCGGGCGGAAGTGGTCCGCTCGCTGCCCGCCGGGCGCTTGGCCAACCTGTGCGCCGCGCTGTCGGCGGCCGCGATCGTCAACTTTTTGCTGGGGGCTGTGATCGCGCTGGGCCTGTGGGCGTCCGGCAATGACATGGGACTGTCCGGAACGGCGCTGTACGGCTTTGTGATCTTCGCCACGGGGATGTTTTTCGCGGCGCTTACGGCCGTTTTCTGCCAGCTCTCGTCCAGTTCGCGCGGCGCCGCCGGTTACGCGTTTTTGGCGCTGGGCGTATTGTATATGATGCGGGCCGCCGGCGACATGGGTACGGAAGCGCTTTCGTATATCAGCGCCCTCGGCCTCGCGCAGCGCTCGCAGATCTATATAGAGAATATCTGGTGGCCGTCCGCCGCGCTGCTGCTGGAAGCCGCCGTATTGGCCGTGACCGCGTTCGCGCTGAACGCCGTCCGCGACTTGGGGCAGGGGATGATCCCCGCCCGCAGGGGGCGGGCCGAAGCGCCCAAAAGCCTGTCCTCGTCGTTCGGGCTGTCGCTCCGGCTGCTGAAAGGCCAGCTGATCGTCTGGATCACGGTGATCTTCCTTCTCGGGGCGTCATACGCCTCGGTGCTGGGGGATATTGACAGCTTCATCGAATCGAGCGAATTTTATCAGGGGATCATCGGCGTGAACCCCAATTTCCCGCTGACCGAAATGTTTGCGGCGATGGTCAACAACATCATGGCGCTGGTCTGCCTGATCCCGCTGATTTCTGCCGCGCTGAAACCGCGCGGGGAGGAGTCGGACGGCCGCGCCGAACATGTGCTTTCGCGGACGGTATCGCGCCCGAAGTATCTAAGCGGCTATGTGATCTTAGCCTTTGCGGCCAGCGTGCTGCTGCAATTTGCCAACGCCTTCGGACTGTATCTGACCGCGAGCGCGATGCCGGATGTGGATCTGTCTTTCTCCTTTTTAATGAAAGCGAACCTTGTCTATCTGCCGGCGCAGTGGGCCTTGATCGGCGCGGCGGTGCTGCTGGTCGGGCTGCTGCCCAAAGCGTCGGCGGCGATTTGGGGCTACTACGGGTTCACCTTCTTCGGCTCGTTTATCGGACGTACGATAGACCTGCCGGATTGGATTTCGGGACTCCAGCCGTTCCACTATATCCCGCAGCTTCCGGTGGACGAGATCAACCCGCTGCCGCTGGCCGTCCTTACGCTGGCCGCCGCCGCGCTGACCGCCGTTGGGTTTGTCTTTTACCGCAGGCGGGATATGCTGACCGTCTAGCCGCATAACCTTCCCGTTTTCGCAAAAACTACGCAAAAACAGGGAGGAAGCACTATGAGCGCGAAACCGTCAAAAGGGAAAAACTCGCAAGACCCCCGCCTGAAGCATTTGGACGCCAAAACCGCCGACGCGGCCTCGGCCGGCGATTTCACCGGGCTGATCCCGGCCAACCCGCGGACGCCGCAGGATCCCTATGAGGACGTCCACGCCTTTGGGATGGAGTCCGCGAAGAAGGTTAAGAAGTGAACAACGCGCCCCGCGCTTTCGCGCGGGGCGCGTTGTTCACAAAAGGTTCACAGGAACGCCCTTGACGCGCCGGCGAAACGGGTGTATACTGCTAACACAGTTAAATGTTATCCCTATTCATAGACAGACAGGAGGCGCGCGGTATGGACGCGAAAGACGCGGAGAGCCGGCCCGGCTATGTGGAAAAGGCGGTCGCCCGGTTCGGCGAGATCATGGCCGGCAGCCGGAAGGATATCTTTGAGGACATGAACCGGGCGAACAAAGGGGAGTTGTTTGTCCTGCACTTTTTAGAGGCGCGCGATACCGAAGTCCTCCCGTCCGAACTGAGCGCGGCGCTGAACAGCAGTACGGCCCGGATCTCCGCCCTGCTTGGTTCGCTGGAAAAGAAAGGGCAGATCCGGCGCGACGTCGATAGGAGCAACCGCCGGAATATTCTGGTAACCGTCACCGGGGCGGGGCGTGAGCGGGTTAAAACAGAACTGCGGCAGATGGAGGCGCATTTGGCCCGCGCCTTCACCGAAATGGGCGAAACGGACGCTTTGGCGTTCCTGGGGCTGACGGAGCGGTTTTTTGGCCTGATGCAAACGCAGATGACCAGGCGGTGAAGCCCGGAGGCAAACGCCGCTTGTCTAACGCGGTTCACTGTGAACCATGATAATTATAAACCCCGTATAAATAGGAGGTAAGATCATGTCAAAACTTACGGTAACGGACATTGAAAAAACATACCGGAACGGCGAGACCGTCCACGCATTGAAGGGAGTGTCCCTCGAATTTAGGGAGAACGAGTTTGTCTCGGTCCTGGGGCCGTCCGGCTGCGGAAAGACCACTCTGCTCAACATCATCGGCGGGCTTGACCGCTACGATTCGGGCGATATGGAATTGGGCGGTCAGTCAACCAAACAGTTCAAGGACGCGGATTGGGACGGTTACCGGAACCGCTCGATCGGGTTTGTCTTCCAAAGCTATAACCTGATCGGGCATCAGACGGTGCTGCAAAACGTGGAAATCGCCATGACCCTTTCCGGCGTATCGGCGGGGGAAAGACGGCGCAGGGCCAAAGAGGCGCTGGCTTCGGTCGGCCTGTCCGATCAGAGGAAAAAGAAGCCGAACCAGCTGTCGGGCGGCCAGATGCAGAGGGTGGCGATCGCGAGGGCGCTGGTCAACAACCCGGAGATCATCCTGGCCGACGAGCCGACCGGCGCTCTGGACAGCCATACCAGCGTGCAGGTCATGGAGATTCTGAAAGAGATCGCCAAAACCAAGCTGGTTATCATGGTCACGCACAACGGAGAACTGGCCGAGCAATACAGCAGCCGGATCATCAAGCTGCTGGACGGCGAACTGCAGTCGGACTCCAACCCGCCGCACAGAGATAAGGCCGTGGGGCGCGGCGCCCCCGGCGCGCCGTCTGCAGATAAAAAATCGCTCAAACGAACATCCATGTCGGTAAAAACCGCCGTGACGCTTTCCTTCAAAAATCTGCTCACCAAGAAAGGCCGGACGGTCACGACGGCGGTCGCGGGCAGCATCGGGATTATCGGCGTGGCGCTGGTGCTGGCGCTGTCAAGCGGGCTATCCGGCTACATGGCGCAAACGCAGAGGGAATCGTTGGCCGGCCTGCCGGTCAGTATCGGCGAATCGCCGCAGACATTGGAACGCGGCCCGAATATCGACGGCGAGAATCCGCTTTTGAGCCGTTCCGACGAAACCGGGAAGTTTACCGATGACGACGTACTCTACCGATATGACCGAAGCGCCCATACGGTACAGCATCAGAACGTGTTGACGGAGGACTATTTTGACTACATCGCGGATATACAATCCGTATTGCCCGAAGCGGTTAGCGCGGTTTCCTATTCAAGAGCCGTGGAAATCAACTTGCTTGCCAAAGGCGAGGATACGGTGGTGAAGTTCGCGACGGCCGCCGAAAACAGCGGCGGCATGGCCGGGATGTTCGGCGGCGGCGGTTTATATTGGCAGGAAATGGACGATAACGAGGAATTGATCCTTTCCCTGTATGACCTTGTTGGCGAGGGGAGCCGTTTGCCAAAAGAAGTGAATGAGGTCGCCATTGTTGTAGACGAATATAACCGGATCGACAAAGCGTTCTTTGAGAAGCTGGGCATCTTCACGGAAACGGACGGCTACAAACTGACCGGCTTTATCGGGCAGACAATACTGAAGGTCATACCCAACGACGCTTATTACACGCTGACGGAGGACGGCCTGTTTGCCCCGGCGTCCGTTTCCGAATACGACGCGCTGTACAGTGACGGGGACGGTATAAAGCTGACCGTTACGGGCGTTTTGCGCATCAAGCAAAACACAGCCTCGCTGACCGAATACCTTTCGGCGGGATTGGTGTACACCACAGCCTTGACCGATTATATTGTCGATAACGCCCGGCGGTCTGAAATCGCGGCGGCGCAGCAAAACTCAGACACGGACGTCATTATGAACACGCCGTTTGCGAACGGTGAGGACAAAAAACAGAGACTGCTCCGGCTGGGCGCCGACGCGACCCCGACAGGGATCAGCATTTACCCCGCGGACTACGCGGGCAAAGACGCCGTCAAGGACTATCTTGACGCTTACAACGAGGGCAAGCCCGCGGCGGATCAGATTGTGTACACCGACGTCGCGCAAATGGTGGAGAGCATGATCGGCACGATGCTGAACACGGTCACGCTGGTTCTGATCGCGTTCGCGGCCATATCGCTGGTGGTTTCCACGATTATGATCGCCATCATCATCTATGTGTCGGTCATAGAGCGGACAAAGGAGATCGGCATCCTGCGAAGCGTGGGCGCGCGGAAAAAGGACATTTCGAGGGTATTCAACGCGGAGGCGGTGCTGATTGGCATGGTGGCTGGGCTGATAGGCATAGGGGTAACGTACCTTCTCCAAATGCCGATCAACAGCATCGTGTCGGCGCTGGCCGGCGTGGACGGGATCGCGGGCCTGCCGCTCATAGCGGCCGCCGCGCTGGTTCTCGGAAGCATGGGCCTGACGCTGATCGCCGGGTTTGTCCCGTCGAAGATGGCGGCAAAGAAAGACCCGGTTGTGGCGCTGCGGACAGAGTGATATAATAGCGGTACAAAGACGATGGGAGGAACTTGCTTCTATGCTGAAACTCTTTAAGAATCTCAAACCCAAAGAATGGCTGATGGCGCTGGCCAGCCTGGTCTTTATTGTGACGCAGGTCTGGCTGGACTTGAAATCGCCGGACTATATGGCCGAGATCACAACGCTGGTGCAGACGCCCGGCAGCGCGATGGGCGACATTTGGCGGGCCGGCGGCATGATGCTTCTGTGTACGCTCGGCAGCCTGTCCGCCGCCGTCGCCGTCGGGTATTTCGCCGCCGTCATCGGCGCGAGGTTTTCAAGACGCTTGCGCAGCCTACTCTTCCGCAAAGTGGAATCCTTCTCGATGGAGGAGATCAACCGCTTCTCGACCGACAGCCTCATCACCCGCTCGACCAACGACGTCACACAGGTGCAGATGCTGATCGCGATGGGATTGCAATTGATGATTAAGGCGCCGGTCACGGCGGCCTGGGCGATTTCCAAAATCGCCGGAAAAGGCTTTGAGTGGACGGCGGCCACCGGCGCGGCCGTGGCGGTGCTGGTTGTGATGAGTACCTTCCTGATGGCGTTTGTCATTCCGAAATTTAAGAAGATGCAGACGCTGATCGACAACATGAACCGCGTCACCCGCGAAAACCTGACCGGGCTTCGCGTCGTGAGGGCGTATAACGCCGAGGACTATCAGGAGGCGAAGTTCGAGCGGGCCAACCGCGAACTGACCGGCACGCAGCTTTTCACCAGCCGCGCGATGGCGGTCATGATGCCGGTGATGACGCTGATTATGAGCGGGATGTCCCTCGCGATTTTCTGGATAGGCGCGTATCTGATCGACGCGGCGGGGATGGCGGTCAACGCGGCGGGCGTGCCGGAAAAATTGCAAATCTTTGCGAACATGACGGTTTTTACACAGTATGCCGTCCAAGTCATCATGTCGTTTATGATGCTGGTGATGATTTTCATCATGCTCCCCCGCGCCGGCGTTTCCGCGAAGCGTATCGGCGAAGTGCTGGACACAAAGCCCACGATCCTTGGCGGCGGCCGGACGGAAGGCGTCCCGGGGCGGCAAGGGGAAGTGACCTTCCGCCATGTCGGGTTCAAGTATCCCGGCGCGGCCGATTATGTGCTGGAGGATGTGAGTTTCACGGCCAAACAGGGCGAGACCGTCGCGTTTATAGGGTCCACCGGCAGCGGAAAATCGACGCTTATCAACCTTGTCCCCCGCTTTTACGACGCGACGGAGGGCGAAGTGCTTATCGGCGGCGTAAACGTAAAGGACTATCAGCTGGAATCGCTGTACGGCAAAATCGGCTATGTGCCGCAGAAAGCGGTGCTGTTTAAGGGAACGGTGGAATCCAACGTTTTGTTCGGAAGCAACAGCGGCGATACGCGGAAAGCCATCGGGATCGCGCAGGCCGGGGGCTTTGCGGAGAGCATCGAATCCGTCGCGCAGGGCGGCGCGAACCTATCCGGCGGGCAGAAGCAGCGGCTTGCCATCGCCCGCGCGGTCTGCCGCAAACCGGAGATATACATATTCGACGATTCCTTTTCGGCGCTGGACTATAAAACCGACCGGGCCTTGCGGAACGCGCTGAAAAAAGAGACGGCCGGCGTGACCAGCCTGATCGTGGCCCAGCGGATCGGCACGATCATGGACGCCGACCGGATCGTCGTACTGGACGAGGGCAAGGTCGTGGGGCAGGGGCGCCATAAGGAATTGCTGCAAAGCTGCGAGGTATACCGGCAGATTGCCATGAGTCAGTTGAGCGAGGAGGAACTTGCGTCATGAGCGAACAAAGACCAACCAGAAGGCGGATGGGGCCGGGCGGGCCTCCCGGCGGAGGCGCCCCGGAAAAAGCGAAAGACTTCAAAGGGACATGGCTCAAGCTGATCGCCTATTGCCGGAATTACAGGCCGGTTATGCTCACGGCCCTTATTTTGGCCGCCGCCGGCACCGTTTTGCAGATCATCGGCCCGGACAAGCTGGGCGATATGACCAACGAGATCCTCAAGGGCCTGCCCGCGCTGGCCGGCGGCGTCCCGGTGGCCGGCGCGATTGATTTTGAAGCGGTGGGGCGGATCGCCTTCCTGCTGGTGGGTTTCTACGCCGCCGCTTTGCTTCTCAATTTCTCTCAAGGGTATATGATGGCGACGGTCACCCAAAAGATCGGCCGGAATATGCGCGCGGGCATAGCGAAAAAGATCAACAAACTGCCCCTCAAATACTTTGACAAGGTGAGTTTCGGCGATATTCTCAGCCGCGTCACAAACGATGTGGACGCGATCGGGCAGACGATGAACCAGAGCATCGGCTCCCTGGTCACGTCGGTCACCATGTTTTTCGGCGCGGCGGTCATGATGTTTTACAACAACTGGATCATGGCGCTGACCGCCATCGGCGCGAGTGTCGCCGGGTTCGCGGGGATGGCCGCCATCATGGGGAAAAGCCAAAAGCACTTCGTCCGGCAGCAAAAAGATTTGGGCGCGGCCAACGGCCATGTGGAGGAGATCTATTCCGGCCATAACGTAGTCAAAGCCTACAACGGCGGCAAGGAGGCGTCGCGGGTTTTTGAGGATGTGAACGAAAGCCTGTATGACAGCGGCTGGAAAAGCCAGTTCCTATCCGGGCTGATGATGCCGCTGATGATGTTTATCGGCAACTTCGGCTATGTGGCGGTCTGCGTGGCGGGCGCGGCGCTGGCGATGAACGGAACGATCCAATTCGGCGTGATCGTCGCGTTCATGATCTATATCCGCCTGTTCACACAGCCGCTCTCCCAAATCGCGCAGGCGTTTCAAAACCTGCAAAGAACAGCCGCCGCCGCCGAGCGTGTGTTTGAGTTCTTCGACGAGGAGGAAATGGAGGACGAGAGCCAAAAGACAAAACGGCTGGCCGGCCTGAAAGGCGATATAGAGTTCCGCAACGTAAAATTCGGGTATCTTCCCGGCAAAACGGTCATCCACAACTTCTCCGCGACGATCAAGGCGGGGCAGAAGGTCGCCATCGTCGGGCCGACCGGCGCGGGGAAAACCACCATTGTCAATCTGCTGATGCGTTTCTATGAACTGGACGGCGGCGAGATCCTGCTCGACGGCGTTCCGATCAGCCAGGCGCCGAGGGAAAACGTGCATGAGCAGTTTTGCATGGTGCTGCAGGATACGTGGCTGTTTGAGGGTTCGGTCCGGGAAAACATCGTGTACTGCAAAGAGGGCATATCGGACGAACAGGTGGCGGCGGCCTGCAAAGCCGTGGGCCTGCATCACTTCATCCGGACGCTGCCGCGGGGCTACGACACGCCGCTGAACGACAAAGCCAGCCTGTCGCAAGGGCAGAAGCAGCTGGTCACCATCGCCCGCGCCATGATCCAAAACGCGCCGCTTCTGATTTTGGACGAAGCGACAAGCTCGGTCGATACCCGCACCGAACGGATCGTACAGGACGCGATGAACAAACTCACGGTCGGGCGGACGTCTTTTGTGATCGCCCACCGCCTCTCCACCATCAAGAACGCCGACCTGATTCTGGTGATGAAGGACGGGGACGTCGTCGAAAGCGGGCGTCACGGCGACCTGCTGGAAAAGGGCGGGTTCTACGCCGAACTCTACAACAGCCAATTTGAGCCGGCGGCGTAAAAAATCCCGCCGGCCGGCCCGCGGTACGCTTTCCCCGATTGACATAAGAACGCGGAAAGGATATAATGGCCGTATTGATACGGAGGAGCGATACGGTTGGTTTTTTCGTCGCTGTTTTTCCTGTACGGGTTCCTGCCTGTCTGTATGCTGTTCTACGCCCTCGCCCCCGGCACGCGCCGCAAGAACGCGGTTCTGACCGTACTGTCATTGTTCTTTTACGCGTGGGGCGAGCCGGTTTGGGTCGTTCTGCTGCTCTTTTCGGCCACCGCGGATTATATTTGCGGACGGGTCATCGGCAAGGCGCGCCGGATCGGCGCGCTCCGCATGGCCAAGGCGGCGCTGGCGTTTTCGGTCACGGCCAACCTTTCGCTGCTGGGCGTGTTCAAGTACTTAGACTTCTTTTTGGAAAACCTCGGCCTGCTGTTCCGGGCCTCGCCCGCGCTGCCGGGTCTGGCGCTGCCGATCGGCATCAGCTTCTATACCTTCCAGACCCTGTCGTATACCATCGACGTCTACCGGGGCAAGGTGGACGTGCAGCGGTCATTCCTTAACTTTCTGCTCTTTGTCTCCCTCTTCCCGCAGCTTGTGGCGGGGCCGATCCTCCGCTATTCGGAGTTGGAAAAACAGCTCCGGGACCGCCCGTTTACCTGGGAGGGCTGCGCCGCCGGCGTCACGCGGTTTTGCTGCGGGCTGGGCAAGAAGGTGCTGCTGGCCAACACCGCCGGCGCGGTGGCCAACGGCTTGCTGGACGGCCGGCTGGACGCGCTGCCGGCGGCCGACGCGTGGCTGGGGATTCTGATGTATACGGCGCAGATTTATTTCGATTTCTCGGGGTATTCGGACATGGCCATCGGTTTGGGCCGGATGTTCGGGTTCCGCTATGGCGAGAATTTCCGCTACCCCTATTTCGCCGCCTCGGTCGGAGACTTCTGGCGGCGCTGGCATATCAGCCTCGGCGCGTTCTTCCGCGACTACGTTTACATCCCGCTGGGCGGCCGCCGCAAGCGCGTTGTTTTGAGCCTGTCCGTCACATGGCTCCTCACCGGCCTGTGGCACGGCGCGTCCTGGAACTTTGTGCTGTGGGGGCTGTATTATCTCCTTTGGCTCTCGTTAGAGCGGTTTGTCCTGAGATATATCCCCCCAAAGGCCGCGAAGACCGCCCCGATGGTCTATACGTTCCCCGCCGTCGCGCTGGGCTGGGCGCTGTTTTACTTTACCGACCTCGGGCGCTTGGGCGAGTTTTTTATGAGCCTGTTCGGCCTGCGCGGCTTTGCCGGGACGGAGACGCTCTCGCTTTGGGCCGGACGTCTGCCGCTGCTGCTGATCTGCGCCGCGGCGGCCAGCCCGCTGCCGAAAGCGCTGGCGGAGAAGGTTCTTAATAACCCCGTCCTGCGCCCGCCCCTGTCGCTCTGCTATAACTCGCTGACGCTGCTGCTCTGCACCGCCTATCTGGCCGGCCAGAGTTATAATCCGTTTCTATACTTTAGGTTTTGACGCAGGGGCGGTCTCTGACCGCCCGCGCGCGCGGCGCGCCCCCGCGTCTTAGGAGGCTTCCGTCATGGACAAACGCTGGGCCATTGCCATATGTCTGCTGTTCTTCCTGCCCCTCGCGGGGCTGGGGCTGGTTTCGGCGTGGAGCGCGGACGGGGCGGTATCGGAGAACGAAAACCGCGCGCTGGCGCAAAGGCCGCCTTTTTCCCTCTCCGCGCTGTTCAAGGGGGCTTGGACCGGCGATTTCGACGAATATTACACCGACCAGTTTCCCGGCCGCGAACGGCTGATGGACGTGTCCCGCCGGACCGACCGGTGGCTGTATATCCCGATCGAAGGCGGCCGCGCCGTCGTCGCCGGCGAGTTTGACCTCGGCGAGGGCGAGTCGCTGGAGGACATTTTGCAAAACCTTCCGTCCCCCGGCCCGGATACGCCGTCCCCGTCGCCGGCGCCCAAACCGCCGCCTTCGCCAAGACCGTCTCCGCCGCCGCCTCAAGAGAGCGGGGACGAAACTCATTCCCTGCCGCCCGCTGAACCGGACATTGTCAGCGGCGACTCGCCGCCGGAACCGGTTGTGGACGTCAACAGCGACGGATACCTTATCATCGGCGACCGCGTGATGCACATGTCTTATACCGGCCACGCCAATCTGGAGAAATACGCCGCCATGCTGGGGCGTTTGCAAGACGCGCTGCCCGACAGGCGCGTCATCTCGATGGTGGTGCCAAACAGCTTCCCGTTCTACGCGCCCTCGTCTTATACCGAGGGGACGCGGGACCAGCGGCAGATGATCGAAGACCTCTACGCGCTGTATGACCCCCGTATCGTCGCGGTGGACAGCTATACGCCGATCGCCGCCCATAAGGACGAATACCTCTTCTTCCGCACCGACCACCACTGGACGGCGCGGGGGGCCTACTGGGCCTACACCGGCTTCTGCGACGCGCTGGGGATTGAGCCGAGCGATATAGAGACGTGGGAATCCGGGCGGTACGAAGGGTTTGTCGGGTCCTTTTACCGGGAGGTGCGGCAGCATCCGCAGGCGGCGGCCGTGGCCGGCAACCCCGACGCGGTGGAGTATTTTGTGCCGCCCACCGGGCATACCGCGACGGCGTACCCCAGCGCGGAGATGCGCGGCGGACAGCGCGTCCCGGTGGTCAACACCAACCTGCCGGACGGCGTTTCAAACAAATACGTCTGCTTTACCAACGGCGACCAGACGCTGCTCCATATCAACACCGAAACCCAAAACGGCCGGTCGGCCGCCGTCGTCAAGGAGTCCTACGGCAACGCCGTGATCCCGTTCCTGCTCGAGCACTATGAGGACATTTATGTCTTTGACTACCGCAATTTCAACAGAAAAAACGACCTGCCCCGATGTAAGCTGGCCGATTTTGTCACCGCGCACGACGTCGACGACGTCCTGCTGATTAGTTATCCTTACGTGCCGAACGAACGCGCCCACGCCGTCTGGCTCGAACTGATGATGCCTTGACTACGCGTCCTGCTGCGCGCTCAGTTCCGCGCTCCACTGTAGCGAGTCGGCGTACAGGACCGACATATCGCTGCTCATAACGCCCAGATGGCCGCTGAGGCGCAGGACTTCGGGCCAGTCGCCCTGTTCCAGCGCGATGATAAGGTCCAGCGCGTCGCGCGCGGCCCCCGGCTCCCCGGTCAGGGCGGCATGGGTCAGTTCCGGCAGCTTGACGTCGGCCAGAAGGGTCTGCATGGTGTTATCCAGCATGGCCTCCAGCAGGGAAAACAGGCCGGTGAGGAAGAACGCGTCGCTTTCCGCCGCCTGTTTCAGATGCAGCGCCACCAACTCGCAAAAATGGGCGCGCACCAAACTCATTTCGATCAGTTCCGGCGGCTTGCTGTCGTTGATATTGATGAGCGCGACGAAGGAGACCCACTTTTTGAGTTCCTTCTGCCCAAGGAACACGACGGCCCGCTTGATGTCGGCGATCTCTTTGGTAAGCCCGAAATACGCCGAGTTGACCAGCTTGAGGATTTTGTAGGTCAAGCCTATATCCTGCTTGATGACGGCGGCGACCTGATCGAAATCGACCGGCTTGCGGCTCGTCTCCGACAGCAGGCGCAGCGCGTTGACGCGCATGACGCCGACGGTCTTCTCGGCCATCGTGGCCGGCTTCGCGAAGAAGTAGCCCTGGAACAGCTGGCAGCCCAGATCCCGCGCTTTGTCATATACCTCCTGGTTTTCCACCTTCTCGGCCAGCAGGAGGCATTTGGCCAGATTGATGTTGGAACAGATGGCGTAAAAGTTGCGCATGGTAAACAGGCCGTCTATAAAGTCGATTTTGATGATGTCGGCAAGCTGCATCAGCGGCTTGAGCTGCGGGCTGTATACAAAATCGTCGAGGGCCAGCGTATAGCCCAGCGATTTCAGGCGGCTCAGTTCCGCGATCAGTTCGGGCGACGGATCGACGTTTTCCAGCACCTCGACAACCATGCTTTCCGGCGGGAAATAGGCGGCTACGCCGTCAAGGAGCAGCTTTTGCGTGAAATTCACAAAGGCTTTTTTTCCGCCGGAGAGTTTTTCGATGCCGCGCACCTGGAACGCCTCGATGACGGCGGCGGTCGCGGCGTCGCCGTCGATGGGGTTGCCGGAACTGTCCGCTTGGGGGCCGCCCCTGTACAGCATTTCATAGCCGTAAAGGCGCATATGCTGATCCATGATCGGCTGCCGCGCAAAGTAGGTCTGCATATCGCACCGTCCCGCCTCAAAAGAAGTTATCCACAGTATATCACAGACGCCGGTCCCCGGCAAGTGTTATCGCGGCAACTATTTTCCGCGGCGGAAAAAGCAGCCGTCCCCGAAACCGGCGGGAACGGCTGCTCTATGGCGGGCTTCGCTGTTAATACATATCCATGCCGCCCATGCCGCCGCCTCCGGCGGGCATCGGAGCGGGAGGCTCCTTCTTGTCGGCGACAAGGCTCTCGGTGGTGAGGATCATCGCGGCGATCGACGCGGCGTTTTGCAGCGCGGAGCGGGTGACCTTCGCCGGGTCCACGATGCCGGCGTCGAACATATCGACGTATTTCTCGGTCAGGGCGTTGAAGCCGTAGCCTTTTTTGCCGTTGTTTTTGACGTTCTCGAAGATGACCGAGCCTTCCAGCCCCGCGTTGGCCGCGATCTGGCGCAGCGGCTCGGCAAGGGCGCCGATGACGAGGGAAACGCCTGTCTTTTCGTCGCCCTCGGTGTCGCCCAGCAGCTTTGTCACGTTCGGGATGGCGTTGACATAGACCACGCCGCCGCCGGGGACGATGCCTTCCTCGACCGCCGCGCGGGTGGCGTTCAGCGCGTCCTCAATCCGCAGCTTTTTCTCTTTCATCTCGACCTCGGTGGCCGCGCCGACTTTGATGACGGCGACGCCGCCCGACAGCTTGGCGAGGCGCTCTTGCAGCTTCTCACGGTCGAAATCGGAAGTGGTCTCTTCGATGGCGGCGCGGATCTGGCCGATCCGGCCCTTGATGTCCTCTTCTTTGCCCGCGCCGTCCACGATGATGGTGTTTTCCTTCTGCACCTTGACCTGGCGGGCGCGTCCCAGCTGTGAAACGGTGGCTTCCTTCAGCTCAAGGCCCAGCTCTTCGCTGACGACTTCGCCGCCGGTCAGGATGGCGATGTCGCGCAGCATGTCCTTGCGGCGGTCGCCGAACCCGGGGGCCTTTACCGCGACACAGGTGAAGGTGCCGCGCAGTTTGTTGACCAACAAGGTGGTCAGCGCTTCGCCCTCGACGTCCTCGGCGACGATGACCAGCTTCTTGCCGCTGGCGACGATCTGCTCCAGCAGCGGCAGGATGTCCTGCACCGAAGCGATCTTCTTGTCGGTGATCAGGATATAGGGGTCGTCGATGACGGCTTCCATCTTCTCGGTGTCGGTGACCATATAGCTCGAGATGTAGCCGCGGTCGAACTGCATCCCCTCGACGACTTCGCTGTATGTCTCGACCGATTTGCTCTCCTCGACGGTGATGACGCCGTCGGCGGAGACTTTGTCCATCGCGTCGGCGATCAGCTTGCCGATGTCCTCGTCACTGGACGAAATCGCGGCCACGCGGGCGATGTCCTTTGTGCCGCCGACCTTGACGGAGCTGTCTTTGATGCTGTCCACGGCGGCGTCAACGGCCTTTTGGATGCCGCGCTTCATGATCATCGGGTTGGCGCCCGCGGCGACGTTTTTCAGGCCGTCGCGGACCAGCGCCTGGGCCAGGAGGGTGGCGGTGGTGGTGCCGTCGCCGGCGACGTCGTTGGTCTTGGTGGCGACTTCCTTGACAAGCTGCGCACCCATGTTCTCAAACGGGTCGTCCAGCTCGATCTCTTTGGCGATGGTCACGCCGTCGTTGGTGACCAGCGGCGAGCCGAATTTTTTATCCAGCACAACATTGCGGCCTTTGGGGCCGAGGGTGATCTTCACGGTGTCGGAGAGCTGATTGACGCCCCGCTCCAGCGCGCGGCGGGCTTCTTCCCCGTATAAGACGATCTTAGCCATACTTCATATCCTCCTTATTACTCGACAACCGCGAGTATATCGTTCTGCCGGACGACCATCAGTTCCTCGCCGTCCACCTTGATCTCGGTGCCCGCGTATTTGCTGGTGATGACCTTATCGCCGACTTTGACGTGCATGGTGACGTCTTTGCCGTCCACATTGCCGCCGGGGCCGACGGCCAGCACTTCGGCGACCTGCGGCTTCTCCTTGGCGTTGCCGGTCAGGATAATGCCGCTCTTGGTGGTCTCCTCGGATTCCACCATCTTGATGACCACGCGGTCCGCCAGAGGTTTGAGCTTCATAAATTCTCCTCCTTCTTTGTGTGTCGTTAGCACTCTGACGACGAGAGTGCTAACATGCTTTACCATCATAATAGCGCCGCCCGCGAGACGCAAACGGCGCTTCCGGGCAAAACCGGGCATTATTGGCGTGTTTTCCAGCGTTTTCTTTTGTTTTTGGCCGATTGCTTACGGTTGCGGTTTTTTTGGATTTTTTCCGGGGCGCTCCGCAGGGGCGGAACCGTCACCATCCCCGACAGGCGGCTCGGATGATGGCGGCGGGTTGTGGTGGATATGGCTTTTGGCCGTGCTTGGTGCGGGCGCGGTTGCGGCCGTGGTAATCGCGGTTGTGAAGAAGGGGTAAAGTTTCATTTTATGACAGATGGGATGCCGAATGTCAACGCGTCGCCGTGCAATTTCTGTGGTATCCGATGTTGGCATTCGGCTTTTTGTTTTGCCCGCCGTCCGCCCTTTCATTTGCGATGTTTTCCTTGCAAATAGGAAAGCTCAATTTCGATCCACATTTCTATATCCTTGCTTAGCTCAAGGAATGAATCGTTCAGCGGGATGCTGTATCCATGGCAGCCGCTTTGACAAGGTTGGCCGAACCTTTTCTTTTCGCAGCCATATCCCTTAGAGATAAGTTCCTGCAATAGTAAGGGGTATTGACCGACCGCCTCATGATATGTATGAAGATTGGGCGCTTTGAAAAAGATACGGGAACCGTTATAGAACGAGGAAGAATACTCCCAAAGGACATGGCTTTTATACATATAACTGAACAGGTTGCCTAACGTCGATATCTTCACCTGACACTCCAGCCCCGCACCGAGATAATGCCGATGCAATT
>Ga0082212_10003016_pt1 | contig 24080 bp, 14 predicted proteins | sample TergutNt197P3_FD_71548 | JGI IMG/M metagenome (GOLD analysis project Ga0082212, IMG submission 71548) | Neocapritermes taracua P3 segment gut microbial communities from Petit-Saut dam, French Guiana - Nt197 P3 | ecosystem: Host-associated > Arthropoda: Insects > Digestive system > Gut ... | reverse complement strand
CGACCGTGGCAGCGACCCAGGCGGCATACGGATATACAGCGGGGATCAGGGGATATACCAGACCCGCCACGAATGCGCCGACATGCTGGGCCTGCCCCAGGATAAGATCCGGGTCACCGCCATGATGGTAGGGGGCGGCTTCGGGGGCAAGGAAGACATGAGCGTGCAGCATCACGCCGCGCTCCTTGCCTGGCATACGGGAAAGCCGGTGAAGGTGGGCCTCAGCCGGCAGGAGAGCATACTGACCCATCCCAAGCGCCACGCCATGGAGATCGTCATGACCACAGCCTGCGACGAGCAGGGCATGCTAACGGCGATGAAAGCTGAGATCCTGGCGGATACCGGCGCCTACGCTTCCCTGGGCGGCCCCGTACTTCAGCGGGCTTGCACCCACGCCGCCGGGCCCTACCAGTATCAGGACGTCGACATCCTGGGCAGGGCAGTGTATACGAACAATCCCCCTGCCGGCGCCTTCCGGGGCTTCGGGGTCCCCCAGAGCTGCTTCGCCACCGAATGCAACATCAATCAATTGGCGGAAATGGCAGGCTTATCGCCCTGGGAGATACGCTACCGCAACGCCATCCGCCCGGGCATGACGCTGCCAAACGGCCAGATAGCCGACGAGTCCACCGCCCTGGTCGAGACCTTGGAAGCGGTAAAGGATATCTATGACGCCAACCCTCAAGCAGGCCTGGCCTGCGCCATGAAGAACAGCGGCCTGGGCGTGGGTGTGCCGGACGTGGGGCGCTGCGACCTGGCTATACACGACGGTAAAGTCGCCATACGCAGCAGCGCGGCTTGCATCGGGCAGGGCCTGGGCACGGTGCTGACCCAGATCGTAGCCCAGGTCACCGGGCTTCACGCCGCCTGCTTGACCTATCCCGCGCCGGACACTTCATACGCCCCGGACTCGGGCAATACCACCGCTTCCCGGCAGACCCTATTTGCCGGGGAAGCTGCCCGGCGGGCGGCGGAAGCGCTGAGAGCAGACCTGGATGGACTGCTAAACGGCAAACCCATCCGGGAGGCGGCGGCGGAAAAACTCGCCAAGGCGATCGGCGCCTTGGAAGGCAACATCTATCACGGCGAGTATGAGGGCTTCACCGACAAGCTGGGCTCCGACAAGCCCAACCCCGTCAGCCATATCGCCTATGGTTACGCCACCCAGTTGGTGGAGCTGGACGAAGAGGGGAAGGTAGCCCGGGTAGTGGCGGCCCACGACGTCGGCAGAGTCGTCAACCCCTTATCCGTATCCGGCCAGATCGAAGGGGGCGTGGTCATGAGCCTGGGGTATGCCCTCACGGAAGATTTCCCCCTTGACGATTGCCGCCCTACTGCTAAAATGGGGACATTGGGGCTCATGCGGGCGACGGATGCCCCGGATGTGGAAGCGATGCTCATTGGCAAAGGCGATCCCCTTGGGCTGGCCCTGGGGGCGAAAGGGATAGGGGAGATCAGCTCCATCCCCACGGCGCCGGCGGTGCAGCTCGCCTACTACCAGAGGGATGGAAAGTTCCGGACAAAGCTTCCCCTGGAGGGTACGCCGTACAGCAGGAAGTAGGGCCGTACCCCTTGTGACATAAGGAGGGTAATCAGCGTATGTGGAAAGAAAGCTTTATCATCGGCATCGAATTTATCGACCAGCAGCATAAAGAATTGTGCGACATGGTCGAGAAGCTGCTTCAAATCATCGACGGCGGAGATGTGGAGACGCAGAAGCATGAATGTGTAGCGGCGATACAGTTCCTGAAGGACTACGCCGGGCGGCACTTCGCGGCGGAGGAAGAGTTCCAGCTTTCCATCGACTACAGCGACATCATCGCCCACAAAGCCCTTCACCGCGCCTTTAGCGCCACTGTGGGCAAGCTGGACGAGAAGCTCCGGGAGTCCGACTACAGCGCGCCGGCGGTGAAGGAATTCACCGGCTTCCTGACCACCTGGCTCACCTACCACATAGCCGGGGTGGATCAGAAGCTTAAGAAAAAAGAGCGCCTCTCCGATGATAAAGCCGCTATGATATCATCCTATATGCATAGCTTCGCCGAAAGCGCCCAGGCTGTACTGGAGACCATGGCTGAGCTGGGCGAACGAAGCGTCGTGACCTTCACGACCTGGCCCGGGAGAGCGGAGGACGTCCGCATCATGATCGGCCTGACCGGGGACTACAACGGGGAAGCGGTATTTACATTTACCCGGGACATCGCTTTCTCCCTGATCCGGTCCCTGACGTCGTTGGAGCGGACGGAGATCGACGAGCTCACCTACTCCGCCTTGTCCGAAGTGGCGAATATCATCAGCGGCAACGCCTCCCAGCGTATATCCGCGGGCGGGAGGCACAGCGATATCAAGACGCCGAAAATCATCAAGGAGTTCGCCGGGGAGGATAACCGGAGCGGGTTTTATATGGACTCAGAAATAGGCCGGCTGGCGGTATCCGTGAACCTGATGTAGAGCGGGCCGGCGGCGAGGCAACGCGCGGGGGCGCGGATCGTTTGGCAAATTACGGATTAATGCGGACAATTCAAAACGCAGCGAAGTGAAAGAAGGAAGCAGATCAATGGCTACAAACGTCGTCTCGGATTTTTTCAAGAAACAGGGCATCGAGATCTCCTGGAACAGGATAGGCATCGGCGCCCTTGGCGCTATGGCCCACGGGTTATTTGCGTCCCTGCTCATCGGGACCATTATGAATACTTTGGGCACCCGGCTTGGGATACCGTTCCTGAACCAGATCGGCGGTTTCGCCACCTCCGTCGCCGGTGCGGCTATGGCCGTCTCCATCGGTTATGCCTTAAAGGCCCCGCCTTTCGTGCTCTACTCTCTGGTGGCGGTAGGGCAGGCGGCGAACGCTCTGGGCGGCGCGGGCGGGCCATTGGCTGTATTTTTCGTAGCCATAATCGCTGTCTTTGCCGGCAAACTGGTATCTAAGATGACCCCCATCGACCTGATCGTGACGCCCTTTGTGACCATTGCCATAGGCGTAAGCGCGGCGTATGTGCTGGCGCCGCCTATCGGCGCCATCGCCGCCGCCCTGGGGCGCGCCATCATGTGGGCGACGGAGATGCAGCCTTTCATCATGGGGATACTGGTGTCCGCCATCGTAGGCATCGTGCTTACCCTGCCCATCAGCTCGGCTGCCGTATGCGCGGCCCTGGGCCTTGTAGGGCTGGCGGGCGGCGCCGCCCTGGCGGGCTGCTGCGCCCATATGGTGGGCTTCGCGGTGGCTTCCTACCGGGACAACAAGATCGGCGGCCTCATGGCCCAGGGCCTGGGCACGTCCATGCTTCAGGTGCCTAACCTGATGAAGAAGCCCATACTCTGGATACCGGCGGTAGCCGCTTCCATCGTAAACGGGCCTGTGTCTACCGTCGTATTTAAGATGAAGCAAAACGGCCCGCCTATATCCTCCGGCATGGGGACTTCCGGGCTGGTGGGCCCTATCGGCGTCATCACGGGCTGGTTTGGCCCGTCGGAAGCCGCTGTAAACGCGGGGGAGGCGGTTTTCTCGCCGGGCTTCGCCGACTGGCTGGGGGTCGCCGCCGTTGCCGTCGTCATCCCTGCCGTGGTGGCGTGGGTCGTGGCTACGTTTATGCGCAAGCGGGGCCTGATCCTGGACGGCGACTTGAAGATCGACTGCTGACCAGCGGTTAAAGCAAGGCGCGGCACGGCGCGACAAGGCAGCGTCGCCACCGGAGACAGGCGCGGCACAGCGCGAAGTGGAAGCAGCGCCGCCAGTGGAGGCAGGCGCGGCACGGCGCGAAGCGGAAGCAGCGCCGCCATTGGAAGCAGGCGCGGCTCATCAGGGAAGGCAAAGGTATGGCAGCTCAACGGCAGAAACCGATAGCCGCAGTCATTATGGCTTCCGGCTTTTCCCGGCGCATGGGGCGCAATAAGCTGGCTCTGCGCTTGGACGGCGCCGACATAGAGGCGGCGCCCGCCGCTGCGCCAGGCCCCGGCGGCACGGTCATCGAGTACATGATGGACAAGGTCGCCCGCGTCGGTTACGAGCCCGTGATCGTTGTGTCCCAGTACGACCAGATACTGCTCTGGGCGGATGAAAGGGGCTTCTACCCCGTGATCAACCCCTACGCGGCCCAGGGAAAAAGCAGCTCGATCCGTATAAGTCTCTCGGTACTGGAGAAGCTCACCGCCAAAGGGAAATTCCGCCCCGCTTCGGGAATCATATTCTTTCCCGGAGACCAGATATTGCTTAGCGGGGAATTGTTGGAAGAATTAAAAATGGCTTTCCTCGCCCGTCCCGACCGCATAGTTTTCCCCTCTTATGACGGCAAACCCGGCTCCCCCGCGACCTTCCCTGCCGATATGCTCCCCAGGCTGAAGAAGCTGGAAGGGGAGGAAGGCGGCATGGCGGCGGCGAAGGAGCAGCCGGACAGGATCCTCCTCGTACCGGCCGAGCCGGCATGGCAGGGGATGGACGTCGATACGATGGAAGACTGGGAAAGGGCCCGGGGTTTACTGGCCGAAAAGCCAACATTACACTTGTAAAGCCGGACAAAAACACGTACAATAATGGTGTTATCGACGGCGTGAATCCTGTTGATTGGAGATGGTTATGTCAGGCGGTAATCAGATTCGCAATGTGGCGATCATCGCCCATGTGGATCATGGCAAGACAACTCTGGTGGATAAGCTGCTGGCCCAGGCGGGAGAATTAAAATCCCACGGCTCTTTGACTGAACGAATCATGGATTCCAATGATCTGGAAAGAGAAAGAGGCATCACCATCCTGGCGAAAAACACGGCTATCGAGTACAGGGACTTTGTCATCAATATTGTGGACACCCCGGGCCATGCGGATTTTGGCGGCGAGGTGGAGCGGATCATGAAGATGGTCGACGGCGTGCTTCTGGTAGTGGACGCCTTTGAGGGTTGCATGCCCCAGACCAGATTTGTGCTGCGCAAAGCCATCGAGCAGGGATTGAAGCCCATCGTAGTAGTCAACAAGATGGACAGGGAAAACGCCCGGCCCGCCGAAGTCGTCGATGAAGTGCTGGACCTCCTCATCGACCTGGGGGTAGAGGACGACGACGAGCTGGATTTCCCCGTGGTCTACGCTTCCGCCACGGACGGCTGGTCCAGTACCCGGTATACGGAAGCCGGCAAGGACATGACCCCGGTCTACGAGAGCATCGTGCACTTCGTGCCCCCGCCCCGCACCGGGGAGGGGAGCGCCCAGTTTCAAGCCATGCTTCTGGACTACAACGACTATCTGGGCCGCATTGCCATCGGTAGGGTGACCCGGGGGTCCCTTAGGGCGGGCGCCATGGCGGAGATCGTCAAGCGCGACGGGTCCAGGGAGCAGGCAAGGATCACGAAGCTTTTTGGCTTCCGGGGCTTGGAGCGTATAGAGAAGGACGAGGTCGGCGCGGGGGATATCGCCGCGGTAGCCGGCTTAGGCAAGATCAATGTAGGCGAGACGGTAGGGGAGCCGGGAGAGACGGAAGCCCTGCCGCTGCTCGCCATCGACGAGCCCACTTTACAGATGAGCTTCATCGTGAATGACTCCCCCTTTGCCGGACGGGAAGGGGAGCCGGTGACGGCAAGGAAGCTGGCGGATCGCCTGGCGCGGGAGACGGAGACCGACGTAGCCCTCAGGGTGGAGGAGACGGACCGGCCGGAAGTATTCACCGTCAGCGGAAGGGGCGAGCTGCACCTGTCCATACTTATCGAGACCATGCGGCGGGAGGGGCTGGAGTTTCAGGTATCCATGCCCAGGGTCATCGACAGGGAGATCGACGGCGTGCGCTGCGAGCCTTTCGAGTATGTGGTAGCCGACGTGCCCGACGAAGCTGTGGGTACGGTGATGGAGAACCTGGGCGGCCGCAGGGGGGAGCTTCTGGGCATGGAAGCCAGGGCCGGCTGGACCAGGCTGGAGTACTCCGTACCCGCCCGGGGGCTGGTGGGGTTCCGGACGGAATTCCTTACGGATACCAGGGGCTATGGGTTGCTAAACCACAACTATGACGGATACAAACCCTGGAAGGGGGAGATCAGCCGGCGGCGCAGCGGGTCGCTCATCGCCTGGGAGACGGGTACCGCTAGGACCTATGGGCTCATCAATGTGGAGAGCAGGGGGATCCTGTTTATCCATCCCGGCGCAGAGGTCTACGAAGGCATGATCGTAGGGGAAAACAACAGGGATCAGGACCTGACGGTGAATGTCTGCAAAGAGAAGCAGGCTTCCAATATGAGGTCTTCCACCAAAGACGAGACGGTGAAGCTGAAAGTCCCCAGAGCCTTGAGCCTGGAGCAGTCCGTGGAGTTCATCGGCGACGACGAGCTGGTGGAGGTCACGCCAAAGTCCATACGCCTGCGGAAGCTGCTGCTGCGCAAGGCGGAGCGGGATAAGTACGACAAAGCCAGGCGGAACGCGGAGTAGCGGGCAGCAAAACGTATTGATGCGCAATCATGCCAAGGGGCGCCGAGCGGCGCGGAGAATCATGGACAGTATTTCGGTCAAGGCTTTTGCCAAGGTCAATATGCATCTTAAGGTCACCGGTAAGCGCCCCGACGGTTACCACGGGCTGGAGACATTATTTCGCGGGCTTGGCTTGTTTGATTCGTTGGTGTTGGAGAAAAGCGGCGGCGGCGTCAGCCTGGTTTGCGAGGGAGAAAGCCTCGCGGGGCTGCGCGAGCAGGCAAATCTCGCCTGGCAGGCGGCGGACATGTTACGCCGCGCTTATCCCGGCCGCGTGGGCGGCGTGGCGCTGCGGCTCATCAAGAGGATACCCGCTGGCGCGGGCTTGGGCGGGGGCAGCGCCGACGGGGCGGCGGTCCTGCTGGGGCTGGATAAGCTTTATAGCTTAGGGCTCGACAGGGAAACCTTGCGGGCGTATGCAGCCCGCTTAGGCTCCGACGTCCCCTTCTGCCTGGAGCCGCTTGGGGCGATAGGAAGGGGCAGGGGCGAGGAACTGGAGCCTATAGCCGCCGCGGAGACGGAGCTCGTCTTGTGGGTCGTGCTGGTCAAGCCGCCTTTCGCTATGTCGACAGGCGAGGTATACGCGAGATGGGAGCCCTTAGCCCGGGGCGATGGCAGCGCCGGGGAAGCCGGTAGCGCAGGGGACGCGCATGTGGGCGGGCTTCAGACGGCGGCGGGTGTAAGCAGGCTGGCTGAGCTGCGCAGGGGGCTGCGGGAGAGGAAACCGGCGCTGGTGTGGGATAATATGAGCAACGATCTGGAAGCGCCCGCCTTCTCCATAGAGAAGAGGTTGTATGATTACAAGAGCTTGATCGAGGAAGGGATCGCGGCGCTTCCCAGCCGCCTCAAGGGCAGCGGCGGCGCAGGAAGCCTGGCCGAATACGGCGGCCGCCTTGGTAAGGCCCTGCTGTCCGGCAGCGGATCCGCCTTCGCCGTCTACTTTACCGAAGAGGAACCGGCCCGCCTGTTGGCGGAAGTATTGGAGCCGGGCCTGAGCCGGATGGGGCGGGCCTTCATCACGGTGACGAGGACGCTGACGGCGGAGGATATAAGCGCGCGGTTCGGCGAAGCGAAGCCGTAAGTGTGATAGGCAGGAAGCGGGCAAAGCCATAAGCGAAATAGACGACAAGTCGCGAAGGATATTTCGTTTCTGACAAGGCAAGCGACGATAATCGCGAGGGAGCGTACTTCAAATGGTACGTGACCGAGCAGATTGAGGAAGCGGACGAAGTCAGAAGCGAAATAGACAAGCGAGAGGGGGCAGGAAAGGTTGGCGGATAACACACGGTCAAAACCACAAAGCGCGGCGGTAGGGGTGATCCTGGCAGCGGGCATGGGCACAAGGATGAAGTCCAAGCTGCCGAAGGTACTGCATCCGCTTTTAGGCGAGCCGATGATCGGCTACGCGGTACGGGCGTTGGAGCAGGCAGGCGTCTCCAAGGTATTGGCGGTGCTGGGCTATGGCGCCGACCAGGTGGAGAAAGCCATGGAAGGCAGGATACAGCCGGTCTATCAGAAAGAACAGCTGGGTACCGGGCACGCGCTGATGATGGCTTTACCCGAGCTCCTGAAGCAGGAAGGCGGAGACTGCCTGGTGATCAATGGCGATATGCCCCTGCTCACAGCCGGGACCTTAGCCGCGCTCAGGGATGAGCGGGCGAAGACGGGGGCCCAGGCAGCGGTGCTGACGGCGGTAGTGGGCGAACCGAAAGGATACGGGCGCATCATCCGGGAAGAAGGCAGCGTCGCGGCGATCGTGGAAGAAAAAGACGCGAACGATACCCAGCGCCAAATCAAAGAAATCAACGCGGGCGCGTATTGCTTCGATATCGGCTGGCTGGCGAAGGCGCTGAGGGAGCTGAGCCCGGCCAACGCCCAAGGCGAGTACTACCTTCCGGATGCTATCGCGTGGCTTGTCGGGCAAGGGCAGGTCGTGGCGGCGCTCCGGACGCCGGATCCGGAGGAGATACAAGGGATCAACGACAGGGTGCAGCTGGCCCATGCCCAGGATGACCTTCGACACAGGATACTGGAAGGCCATATGCTGGAAGGGGTCACCTTTGAGGAGCCGACGGCTACCATCGTGGGGCCCCTGGTAGAGATCGGAAGGGATACGGTGGTCGAGACGGGTTGCCAGCTGCTGGGCAAAACCGTGATCGGCGAGGGATGCGTCATCGGCCCCCGGAGCAGGATCATCGACAGCAGCATAGGCGATGGGACAGTAGCCAACCAGGCCCAGATCACGGAGTGCAAGGTGGGCAGGGACTGCGACATCGGGCCGTATACTTATATGCGCCCGGGCTGCGTGCTGGCGGATAATGTGAAAGCCGGCGCCTTCGTGGAGATGAAACTCGCGATCATCGCCGCGGGGGCGAAAGTGCCCCATCTCAGCTACATGGGAGACTGTACGGTGGGGGAGAAAGCCAATATAGGCGCGGGCACCATCACCTGCAACTATGACGGCGTAGTCAAGTCACAGACGACCATCGGCGCGGGCGCCTTTATCGGCAGCAATAGTAACCTGGTAGCCCCGGTGACGGTGGGGGACGGCGCTTATACCGCCGCGGGCTCCACGATTATCCAGGACGTACCCGCCAACTCCCTGGGGATTGCGCGGGGAAAACAATCGAATATCATCGACTGGAGACTCAGGGCGGGAAAGTAAATATTCGGGGGAGGGCGAAAGAATGGTCAGATATAAAAACATCAAGATATTTACCGGCAACGCCAATCCACAGCTTGCTTCGGAGATCACCGATTATCTGGGCATGGAGCTGAGCCACGCTACGGTCACCGCGTTTAGCGACGGGGAAATCAACCTGAGCATCGGGGAAAGCGTCCGGGGCGCCGATTGCTTTATCATTCAGCCTACCTGTACGCCTGTGCACAACAACCTGATGGAACTGCTCATCATGACCGACGCCTTGCGGCGGGCTTCGGCGAAGCGCATCACCGCCGTGCTGCCTTACTACGGTTATGCCAGGCAGGATAGGAAGGACAAAGCCAGGGATCCCATCACCGCGAAGCTGGTGGCAAATCTGCTGGTGGAAGCCGGGGCAGACCGTGTACTCACCGTAGACCTCCACGCCAGGCAGATACAGGGTTTCTTCGACATCCCCGTGGATCACCTCAACGCGGCGCATTTATTATCGGAATATATCAAGAACTCGATGAGCCTCGAAGATGTGATGGTGGTCTCGCCGGACATCGGAGGCGTGACCCGTGCCAGAAACCTTGCGGAGCTCCTTCAGGTGCCCCTGGCTATCGTCGACAAGCGCCGTACGCAGCCGAATGTGGCCGAGGTGATGCACCTCATCGGCGAAGTCGGCGGGAAAAAGGCCATCCTCATCGACGATATCGTAGATACTGGCGGATCGCTTTCGCTGGCAGGGGATAAGCTACTGGAGAAAGGCGCGAAGGAGGTCTACGCCTGCTGCACCCACGCGGTGCTCTCCGGCAAGGCGATCAGCACGCTGGAAGGCTCGGTGCTGAAGGAGCTGGTGGTGACCAATACGATACCCCTACCGGAGGAGAAGCGCATCGGCATGATCAAGATGATATCCATCGCGCCCCTGATCGGGGAAGCCATTATCCGCATCCATGAGGACATTAGCGTGAGCAAGCTTTTTGTATGATCGATAGAATTAAGTAGGTAGCTGTTACGATGAAGTTGATCTTTGGGCTGGGTAATCCAGGCGTCGAGTACGCCCGGACGAGGCACAACGCCGGCTTTATGACGGTAGACCGCTTAGCGGAGACGCTAAGCGCCGGGGGCGAGAAGAAACACGGCAAGGCGCTGGTCCGTACCGCGGACGCGGGGGCGGGCCGCCTGCTGCTGGCGAAACCCCAATCCTACATGAACCTCAGCGGCGACCCTTTGTGGGAGCTGATGGTTTTCTACAAAGACGGGATAGAGGACCTCATCGTCATCCACGACGACTTGGACATGCCCCTGGGCAGGCTGCGGTTCAAAAGCGGAGGCGGCACGGGAGGCCACAAGGGGCTGAAGTCCATCACCGCCAGGTTGGGGAGCGACCGGTATGACCGGCTGAAGATAGGGATAGGTCGCCCGCCGGCTTTCATGGCGACGGAAGACTACGTGCTCCAGCCTTTTTCCCCTGAGGAGAAAGCCATATTAGACGAAGTGCTTCGCACTGCGGTGAAGGGCATAGGTTGCTGGCTCGACGAGGGGATCGCCGTGGCTATGAACCGATACAACGCCGAAGATCTGCGCCCGCCGCCGCCCGCAGAAGAAGCGAAATAGGTAAGCGACGAAAAACACGAGGGAGCGTACTTCTGATGGTACGTGACCGAGCAGATTGAGGAAGCGGGCGAAGTCAGAAGCAAAATAGACAAGCAAGTCGCGAAGGATATTTTGTTTCTGACAAGGCAAGCGACGAAAATCACGAGGGAGCGTACTTCTGATGGTACGTGACCGAGCAGATTGAGGAAGCGGGCGAAGTCAGAAGCGAAATAGACAAGCGAGAAGGATGGGATATTGACGGACGGTATCTATAACCTCCAGGCGCACCTGAAGGATCAGACGGAATACAACTTCATCATCCAGCAAGCCGAAGAGAACAAATACAACCTCATCCACGGGGTATCCGGCGGTCAGCGGGGCTTCCTATGCGCGGCCATCGCCTCGAGCCTTGACCGGGACGTCCTATTTATCGCGGAAAACGCCCTGAAGACCCAGGAGATGATAGACGACCTGAGCTACTGGCTGCCGGGCTACCAGACGATGCTTTTCCCCGCTCTCGACATACTGGCCTTCGACGTGTTGGCGCAGAGCAAGGAGACGCGGTGGAAGCGACTCGAGGTCATCCAGGCGCTGCTGTTTGCCGAGGGGCCGGTGGCTATAGTCACCACGCTGGACGCCCTGCGCAAGACCATGCTGCCGAAGACGCAGCTGCTGGAACACTACCGCATGCTCGGCGTGGGGGATACGGTAGAGGTGGCGGAGCTTGCGGCATGGCTCATCGATCAAGGCTATGAGAGGGCGGAAAGGGTAGAGGAAAAAGGGCAGATCGCCATCAGGGGCGGCATACTGGACGTGTTCAGCCCCGGCGCCGTGAAGCCCTGGCGCCTTGAGTTCTTCGATGATGAGATCGACTCCATCCGGGTGTTTTCCCCGGAGACGCAGCGTTCTGTGGAGAAGGTCAAGAGCATCCTGCTCTCCCCCGCCAGCGAATGTGTATTTACCGAAGAGCAACGCCTGAAAATATCCGCCGGGCTTCAAAGGGAGAAGGCGGAACTCAAGAAGCGGGGGAAGCGTAAGGGCCGCGGCCAGGGGAAAGCGGCGGCCGCAGGCTACGGCAAGGCTGCAGCTATCGATGAAGCCGAAGCCGCCCTCCACAGCGACGCGGACATAAGCGGCGCCACTTTCCACAGCGACGCGGACATAAGCGGCGCCACTTTCCACAGCGACGCGGACACAAGCGGCGCCACTTTCCACAGCGAAACGGACATCAGCGGCGCCACTTTCCTCAGCAGCGCGGATACAGCCGGAGCCGCCGCCGGCGAAGGGGGCGACAGGGCTGACCAACTAGCCGAGATGATCGTCGAAAGCCCTTTTTTCCCCGGCCATGAGCAGCTCTTACCCTATGTCGGCGACGAAGCTTGTTTGATCACCGACTACTTCGGCAGGCCGGTGCTGCCGGTCATGGCGGAGCCTTCCAGGCAGAAGGAAGCCAGCCAGCTCTGGGAAAGGGAGTATAGTGAAATCTGCATGGACCTCCTGGAGAAAGGGCGCATATGCCCCGGGCAGATGCAGGCGTGGCTCTATATAGAAGACCTGGTCAGGAAGCTCGGGGAAAAAGGCTTCCTCTTCCTGGCCCTGCTGCCCAGGCGGCCAAGCTGGTTCGGCAGCATTAATACGATGGGGCTCACAGCGAAAAGCGTATCCCTGTTTCTGAAAAAAATACAGTTGTTGGCGGACGAGCTCATCGAATGGCGCCGGCAGCAGTACAACATGCTGATCCTGGTAGGGAGCAGGGAGCGCGGCGCAAGGCTGCGGGACAGCTTAAGGGATATGGGGCTGGAGAGCAGCTGGACCAAAGGGGACTACCGTCCGGCAAATGGCGGGATATACATCATGCAGGGGAAGATATCGGGGGGCTTCGACCTGCCCGGGCTCAAGCTGGCCGTGGTATCGGAGTATGAGCTGTACTACCAGCCTAAGAAGAAGTCCGCCAAGAAGATATTCCGGGAGGGGGGCAAGCCCTTCTATCTGGACGACCTGAAGCCCGGGGACTATATCGTTCATATCAACTATGGCATAGGCAAGTACCAGGGCATAGAGAACATCACCGTCAACGACGCCCAGAGAGATTATCTGGTGATCAACTACAGCGGCACCGACCGTCTGTACGTACCTACGGATCAGGCGGAGCTGCTGCAGAAGTATACCGGCCAGGAAGGGACGAAGCCAAAGATATCCAGGCTCGGAGGCAGCGAATGGGGCAAAGCGAAGGCGAAGACCAGAAAAGCCGTGGACGATATGGCCGAAGACCTGCTGGAGCTCTACGCGGCGCGGGAAGCGCTGCCGGGTTATGCTTACGGGGAAGATACCGTATGGCAAAAAGAATTCGAGGAGACCTTCCCCTTCGAGGAGACGCCGGATCAGTTACGCTCCATCGAAGAGGTCAAGGTGGACATGGAGAAGTCAAGGCCCATGGACCGGCTCCTTTGCGGCGACGTGGGTTACGGCAAGACCGAAGTGGCCATGCGGGCGGCATTCAAAGCCGCGGCGGCAGGAAGGCAGGTAGCTATACTGGTGCCGACTACGGTGCTTGCCCAGCAGCACTACGCCACCTTCCGGGAGCGACTGGAAGGCTTCGCCATCGAAGTGGCTGTGCTCAACCGTTTCCGCAGCCCCGGGGAACAAAAGGACACCCTAAAGCGTCTAAGTCAGGGAAGGGTGGATATACTCATCGGCACCCACCGCATCCTCTCGGCGGACGTGAAATTCAAGAACCTGGGCCTGCTGGTGGTGGATGAGGAGCAGCGCTTCGGCGTAGGGCATAAGGAGAAGATCAAGAAGCTGAAGCAGACGGTGGATGTGCTCACCCTCACCGCCACGCCCATCCCAAGGACGCTGCATATGGCCATGTCCGGCCTGCGCGACCTGAGCGTGATCGAGACGGCGCCCGAAGACCGCTACCCTGTGCAGACTTATGTGGTGGAGCACTCGGCGCCCTTGATCCGGGAAGCCATCATGAGGGAGCTGGGCCGCGGGGGGCAGGTGTATTATGTCCACAACCGCATCGAGGACATCGACCGGGTACGGGAAAATGTCGCGGCGATGGCGCCGGAAGCCCAGGTAGCCTCCGCCCATGGCAGGATGACGGAGGCCGTGCTGGAGCGTACCATGGTGGACTTCCTGGAAGGCAGGACCGACGTGCTCGTTTGCACCACCATCATCGAGTCCGGCCTGGACATCGGCAACGCGAATACCGTGATCATCGACAATGCCGACCGCCTGGGGCTGGCGCAGCTATATCAGATACGCGGGCGCGTGGGGCGCTCAAACCGGGTCGCCTACGCATACCTTACCTATACTAAGGAGCGTACCGTGACGGAGGTGGCGGAGAAGCGTATGTCCGCCATACGGGAGTTCACCGAGCTTGGGGCGGGATACAAGATCGCCATGCGGGACCTGGAGATCAGGGGCGCGGGCAACCTACTCGGAGCGGAGCAGCATGGGCAGATCGCCGCCGTAGGCTTTGATTTATACTGCCGGATGCTCAACGACGCCATGCGCAAGAAGCGCCTGGAGAGGGAGACCGGCCAACCCCAGCCGGATACCCCGGACGACGAGCTGGAGACCGTGACCATAGACCTGAAGGTGAAGGCGTACATCCCGGCGGAGTACATCGACGACGAAAGCGCGAAAATCGATTTTTATCAGCGGATAAACTGCGCGACGAACGCCGAGGACATCGGGGATCTGAGGGAGGAGATGACCGACCGCTTCGGCGACCTGCCTGCCCCCCTGGAAAACTTGTTGGCCATAGGGTTGATCAAAACCGAGGCGAAGCGGGCGAAGATCGCCGGCGTCATACAGGAGCAGGATCAAATCAGGATCACCATGGCCCCGGACCACAGCTTACAAAGCGCCGAGCTCATCGAGCTGGTAAAGAGGTTCAACCGGAAGATATCCTTCCAGGCTGCCGAAAAGCTGGAGATCCTCATCAAGCCCGGCAGGAATGAAGCTCAGGACATGATCGGGTATTTGTCAAAGGTGATGGAAAGCCTGCTAAACCTGGAGCCGCAGCAGGAGAAGGCGCGGATCGCCCGGGCCTGACGGGAAAGAAGAGTTTATCGGCGATAGGCACTTGTAAATCACGACCGGCTTTTGATATACTGTAGTCTATTGATAAAATGAAGTAATCACGATGGGAGATATAGCATGAATAAGGCAAAACGGGTACTGACGGCACTGGGTATCATCGTATTGATCACAGCCCTGCTGGCGGCTTGCGGAGGGGCTAAGCAGCCCAGGACCATAGGCGGCATTTCCTTGGGCGAGCACAAGGTGATCGCCACGGTCAACGGAGAGAGCATCTATGAAGACGTCTACATGGAATGGTATCTGGAAACCATGTCGCTGAGCCTTGGCCTTGATATGTCCGCAGAGCAGGACGAGCAGGTGGCTTCTTTTCTTGAGGAGTATAAGTACAGCTACCTGGTGGGCTACGCCGAGCAGATAGCTCTGCTGCAGCAGGCGAAAAACAGGGAGATCGCCGCCACGGAGCAGGAAGTGCAGGAGTACATATCTCAAATCATGATGATGTACCAGGCGGACGCGGAGTACTTCGCCGCCCTCCTGGCTATGTGGGGCTTCACCGACGATACCTTCCACCAGTACCTGCATGACCAGATCACGCTCCAGCAGCTATACACGAGCATCACGGACAATGTGGCGCAATCGGATATGTCGCCCAGGGAGTACTATGACGCTTTTCCGGAAGAGTTCGAGATCGGGGAGACCCGGGTAGTCCGCCATATCCTTGTGGAAGCCGTGGAGGACAGGGAAGAGGTCCTCGCCCTGCTTAATGACGGCGCTGATTTTGACGAGCTCGTGGCGATATGGAGCACGGATCCCGGCGCGGAGATCAACGGCGGCTCATATGGACCGTTCAACTCAGCGGGGATGCTTGTTGACGGGAGCGGTTCCCTAGTAGAGCCCTTCACGGACGCCGCCTTCGCTCTGGAGAATGTGGGCGACTTCACCCAGGAGCCCGCGGAGTCGGAGTTTGGGTTCCACATCATTATCCTGGATGATATCATCGACAACTATTCGATGCCCTTCGACGAGATCGAGGAAGACATAGCCGCTCATCTGCTCAGCGAGGCGAAGGATAACTATTTCAACGAGTATTACAATACGGTAATGGAGTCGGCGGTGATCACCTATGCCGACGGCGTCCCGACTTATTAAGCAGGGGGGATAATCAACGTGGGGAAATGGGCCTGGTGTATTCCGGCGCTTATATGCGCGGCGCTCATCGCGGCGCCTGTGCCTGCCTACGCCCAGGACGGAGGCGCGGACGAGGATTTGCCGGACGGCAATCCTGCTGCCCATGAGTCGGCCCTGCCCGGCTCCGGGGGCGAAGGGGACGAAGCCGATGGCATTCGGCTGTATCTGGACGGCACGGAGATTTTCCTCACCGACCCGATACAAAACAGACAGGGCAGGACATATCTGCCCCTGAGGTCTTTCTGCGAGCTGCTGGGCGCCGAGGTCGTCTGGCGGCAGGACCTCAACTCGGTCAGCGTGATCCGGGGCAGGAAGGAAGCCGTGTTTGGGGTGAACTCGGGGTTCTATACGGTGAACGGGCTTGTTAATCATATGGCGGACGCCACATTGTACCTGGACGACGCGATCAACCGCGCATATATCCCCATACGCTACGGAGCAGAGACCTTCGGCTTCGTAGCGGAATGGGTCGACGAAGGCGAGCCGGGGCGGGTCTATGTTCACAGCACCGCCGCCTCTTCCGGGGAGATCACGGACAATGAGATCAGCATAGCCGGGAAGATGGTCTGGCTGGGCCAGACTGAGGACGAGCTGACCCAGAGCATGGGGTACCCCAACCGGATAGACGAGTCCGCCTACGGGCTGCAGTGGTTCATCTACAACCGGAACTATAAAGAGTTCATCATGGTGGGCGTGAAAAACCGCAGGGTCGCCGGCTTCTTCTGCAACTGCGCGTCCATGGGCCTGAAAGACGAATTAGGCTGGGGCGCGGGCAAGCAGGATGTGGAGGCGGCGGGCTTTAGCAAGGAAACCATGGATTTCTGGTACGACCCTTTCGCGGAAGACAGGTTATATGCCGTGTTCTGCATGGCGGACTACCCCGGCGCGGCGGAGCAGCAGGCTGCCTTTGATTTAAACCAGGAGCTCCTCCTCCGGGCTTATGAGATGGAGTGCTTCGACGTCACCAACGCTTTCCGATTGGCAAATGCCCAGCCGGAAGTGCTGTACAGCACCTATGCCGCCAAAGTCGCCCTCGCCTACGCGAAGGAGATGGCGGATGGAAACTTCCTGGATCACTTCAGCCCGGACGGCAGGAACCCTATGGACAGGTTCGAAGCCCAGGGGATATACGCCGCCGTGGTGCTGGAGAACCTGGCGGGGGGATACGGGGACGCCATGCACGCCTTCAGGGGCTGGGTGGAGTCTGAGAGCCATCGCCAGGGCATGCTGGAGGAAAACCAATACCTGGGCGTGGGCGCGTACTATAAGCAGGCCAGCCGCTACCGCTATTATTTCGTACAGGAGTTCTATAGTATGAGTTGAATGTATACAATGCCGGAAGCGGGCTAACTCCTTTTTAATCGATGGAGTCATTGTTATAATGATTCCATTGATTTTTTATTTATGAGGAGGAGCGGTTATGAGCGCGAAGATAAAAAACGCCCATCTGGCGGAGGTCTATGAGGAAGTATTAACGAGAAACCCGGGGGAGCCGGAGTTTCAGCAAGCGGTGTATGAGGTGCTGGAGTCCTTGGCGCCGGTAGCCGACAAGCGCCAGGACATGGTACAGGCGGGGGTATTTAAGCGGCTGGTGGAGCCGGAGCGGGTCATCATATTTCGGGTGCCTTGGGTAGACAGCGCCGGCGTCATGCAGATCAACCGCGGGTTCCGTGTGCAGTTCAACAGCGCCATCGGCCCGTACAAAGGCGGCCTGCGGTTCCATCCTTCCGTGAACGCTTCCATCATCAAGTTCCTCGGCTTCGAGCAGACGTTCAAAAACTGTCTGACCACGCTGCCTATGGGCGGCGGCAAAGGCGGCTGCGACTTCGACCCCAAGGGCAAGTCCGACGCCGAGGTGATGTGGTTCTGCCAGAGCTTCATGACGGAGCTGTACAGGCACATCGGCCAGTTTACAGACAGCCCTGCCGGCGATATCGGCGTAGGCGCACGGGAGATCGGCTTCCTGCACGGGCAGTATAAACGCATCGCCAACGAAGTGACCGGGGCCATGACGGGCAAGGGCATCCCCTACGGCGGCTCCCTGGGCCGTACTTCCGCCACCGGGTACGGGCTCTGCTACATAGCCGCCCACGCCCTGGCGGCGAAGAAGCAGGACTTCAAAGGCAAGACCGTAGTCATCTCCGGCTCGGGCAACGTGGCCATCTACGCCTGCGAGAAGGCCCAGGAGCTGGGGGCGAAGGTGGTGGCGATGAGCGATTCAAATGGTTATGTCTACGACGAGAAAGGCATAGACCTGAAGCTGGTCAAGGAGATCAAAGAAGGCAGGCGGGGCAGGATAGCCGAGTACGCCGAGGCGAAGAAAGGCGCGACCTATAAGGCGGACTGCACGGATATCTGGAGCATCCCCTGCGATATCGCTCTGCCCAGCGCCACGCAGAACGAGATCACGGAGAAGGACGCGAAGCTGCTGGTGAGCAACGGCTGCAAGTGCCTGGCCGAAGGCTCCAATATGTCTTCCACGGCGGATGCTGTGGCCTACCTGGTGGGCGCCGATATCATCTACGTACCCGCCAAGGCTGCCAACGCCGGGGGCGTGTCGGTATCCGGCCTTGAGATGACCCAGAACTCCACCCGCCTGCCCTGGACGGCAGAGGAAGTGGACGCCAGGCTTCAGAAGATCATGCTGGACATCTACAACAACATCGACGCAGCCGCCAAGGCATACGGCATGGAAGGCAACTTCGTAGCCGGGGCAAATATCGCGGGCTTCCTGAAGGTGGGCGAATCCATGATGGCCCAAGGCGCCGTATAGAGGCGGATAGACGCGCCCAGGCACTCGCCATTATCTTGATAAGACAGAACTGAGCAATGAGGATAACAAAAAACACCGGGGTGGCTGAGGTTAGTGTTACTAGCCAGCTTACCCGGTGTTTTCGCGTATGCGTTTATCTGCAACCTTAGCGCAGCAGGGGATAACCGCTCCCGCTGCTCTTCAGCTTGAAGCGCCCGATGAGCTCGGTGAGCATGTCGGACTGGCCGCTCAGCTCCTCGGACGCCGCGGCGCTTTCCTCAGCCGTGGCGCTGTTTTGCTGCACCACCTGCGCCACCTGGTCGATGCCGGTATTCACGCGCTGTATATTTACCGTCTGCTCCTCAGAGGAGCCGGCGATCTCGCCCGCGATCTGGCTGCTTTCATTGATACCGGATACGATCTCCGCCAGGCTCGCGGCCGTCTCAGAAGCGATGCGGGCGCCCAGCTCGGCCTTCTCGATGGAGTTGCTGATCATGGCGCCGGTATCCTTAGCGGCGTCGGCGCTCTTTGCCGCCAGGTTTCGCACTTCTTCGGCGACTACGGCGAAGCCTTTGCCGGCGGCGCCGGCCCGGGCAGCCTCGACTGCGGCATTGAGGGCGAGTATATTCGTCTGAAAGGCGATGTCGTCGATGACTTTGATGACTTTGCCAATATCCTGGCTGGCTTGGTTGATATCCCTTACAGCTTCCATCATATCGTCCATCTGCCGGTTGCCCTTCTCCGCGTCGCTCTTGATGGTGTTGGCAAGCTCGGCGGCGCGCCCGGCGAGCTCAGAGTTGGCAATGGTCTTCCTGGATATATCGGATATGGTGTCGGAAAGCTCTACCACGGTGGCGGCTTGCTGGGTCGAGCCCTGGGCGAGGGACTGGGCGCTGTCGGCTATCTGCTTGGAGCCCATGGCCACCTGCACGGTAGCGGTGCTGATCTGGCTCAGCATGGCGTTGGTGACCTCAAGCATATGATTGATGGCAAGGCTCATGGTGTCGTTGTCGGAGCGGACGTCTACAGTCATGGAGTAGTCCCCCCGGGCTATGGATTCCATGACCTCCGCTTGGCTACGGATCGAGTCCGAGAGCTTACGGATGCTGCGCTTCAGGTCTCCGATCTCGTCATTCATTGGTTCGGAGGCGGAGGCGTCCGCAAAGGTGTCTCCCAGGGAGAGTAGGCGTATGCGCTCAGATATGTGCTGTATGGGCCGGATGATGATGGTGCTGAGGCTCCTGGAGAGGATGAGCAGCCCGACGATCATGATCAATAAGCTTGTGCCAAAGAGGATGAAGTAAGCGTTGCGCCTGCTGACTTCCACCTCGGCGATGAAGATGTCCGTGTCCTCGAAATAGTTCCCGGTACTGATGTACCAGCCGTAGGGCTCGAATTTCTCCGTGTAGCCGCGCTTCTTATGGGAGCCGCTCTCGTCGCCCGGCTTGCCGAAGTAGAAGTCCGAGTAGCCGCCACCCTTATTGCCCAGCTCGATGAATTTCTGTATGAAGTATGTGCCTTCCTGGTCCTGGGCGTTCCAGCGCATAGCGCCCTCGTTAGCGGGGTTGTAGTGGACGATGCACAGCCCGTCCGCCATGTCCGCCCAGAAGTAGCCGTCGTCTTTCTTGTCGGGGGTGCTGTTGTATCTGGCGTCCCGGACGATCCTCTTCGCGGTCTCCATCGCTGCGTCTTCGGATACGAAGCCGTCCAGATACTGCTGGTGATTTTCCTTCAGCGCGCCGATCACCGTCTCCACCGCCACCCGCGTCACCGTGTCGAATCCTTCTTCCGTAGCGGCGATGATCTGGTCGAAGGCGACATTCAGCTCGATCAAGGCAAGGGTAGACAGGACGATGATGATAGCCGCCATCAGGACGCCGATGGGGATGAGGGTCTTGCGCCTCAGCCCGGACCGGGACAGGGAGAGATTGCTGCTGGGCGTACTCATACGAATCCATCCTTTTTCTTTAGATTTGTCCATTCTATAATGAATTATACTACAAAAAAACTGCATTGAATAAGATTATTTTATTACTTCAGCCTGCTTGCATTTCGGATTCATTCTACCCCCGGGCGGCATACGTCTTGACGTCATGCCGGTCTTATTTAAGTTACAATTTGGTTTCAAACAGGTTTCATAAAAAGGTGCAAAAATGGCTTCCCACTGCCGTTTCATGGCTGAAGCCGTTTATTCTGTATCCGAATCGTAACTTTTTTGTAAATTTTCATTTTTTCAATATCATTTGAAACAGGCCGGATACTTTACCTATTGAAAATACGGAATGGTAATACTATCATTAAAGTAAGCAATTATTTTTACCGGCTGTCATTATGCCCCGACAGCCGTGCATCTGTCCTTATTTATACGATGATGTGCCGCCCCCGCGGCAAGATGGAGGTATTTATAAGAAAGAAACCTACCAAAATTTTCGCGCTTATCCTTACGACCCTCATGTTATTGTCCATTACAACGATACCTGTGTCGGCTAACTACACAGATAAGAACTTTGGGCCCGGGACGGACTATACCAAAGAGCTTAAGGGAGTTGACCAGTATTCGGAAACTCCTTAACAACCGGCGATAGTTGTACTTGGGGATACTGATGGCCCTTGGGTTTTCTGGCATTTTATAAACAATACCGGCGACGGCACATTAGTTAATATTGCTTTTTTAGATTCAAATGGCAATGAAGTATGGGTATACAATGTTGAGGCGTATAAACAAGGCCAGCATTACGGGGTAGTAACACCACCTGATTGGAAATTGAATGACGCGTACTACAATGGTTATGAAGGATCCTCAGGTGCGAGTAAGCGTTTCAATCTGAGCCACACCGAGTTGTTCAATACAAAGGCAAACGATACGATTACAGTTCCCAGGGGTTACCTTAGAATGAGTAAAAGTATTGCGGAATATCTCGAGGGAGAATTAATTACCAGTGAAATGCCCGCTCTTGACGTCGGAGAATTCACAATAACACTGACCAGCGTAGACGGCGGTTACAGTGTAAGTATTCCTTTACGCGCACCGGATTATTTCTTCTCACAATTCATCCGCTCAGGGAAATATTGGGTTAATGAAACGCCGGATGTTGACTTAACTCGTGTCCTATTTAATGGCGTTAACGTAGAAAAAACTGGAGGACGTTATCAGATAGAACTAAAAACTGACGGAGGGAATCTGACTATTGAAAACAAAGCAAAAGAAAGCTCTGTAGATGATAAAGAATACGGTAAAGCAACTGTTGCGAAACAGGTCAATGGAAGTGATATTAAGCCTGGAGACGGCGTATTTACTGTCCGGCTTAGCTCTACAGAAGCTTTATACGGAGAGTATCCAAAGTATTCTTTTTTCCTGGACTCACTTGTACAAGAAATGGAAAGACAGATACCGATTGGGACATATCGGATAGAAGAGGAACCACGAGCTGGATTTGAGCAGAAACTTGTCGAAGTAAAAATCATGAATGGAACTGAAGATGTTTCCGGGGACCAATATGTAGGCGGTGTGCTCACGATAAAACAAGACGATGAAATTAATATACTTGTGAATAACGAAACCGAGCCGGCAAAAATATCATTGAAAAAATATATCAATAACAGTGCCGCTACCGGGTCGTCGTCCGGCGGTAAAGCATTTACAGTGACCTTGACGCCCTCTGGTACAACTACCGTAAAATATCCCTTTGAGATGAACAGCGGTAATAACTGGACAATTAATGAATATAAGATAGATCCCGGACAATATACAATTAATGAAATCAATAATCCTGAAGGTTTCAGGCTGGCGAGTTTCCGTATCGATGGGAAACAGGTCGCAAACGGCGGCAGTATCTCGGTGAAAAACGGAGATAAAATTTCTGTCGACGTGAACAACACCACAAGCCAAGTGATTGAGATACATAAGACGGTCAATGGCATTACGCCGGCTACCGGTTCCTTTGAGGTAAGATTGACCAGGGTCGGGTCAGGTAGTCCTTCAACTTATACCTTTACCCTTACCAATAAAAATCAATTTTCTGCCGAGCTTGAGGTCACTGAAGGCACCTATACGATTCAGGAGAGGAATATCCCCAGCGGTTACTGGTTCGATGGATTTTATATTGATAAAAACGACGGTACAGAAGAGCTGCTTTCCGGTAATACCATAACCGTCGGGCCAAAACAGGACATAAGCTTAAGGGTGAACAATGTTACTTCAACTGTTGAGGTGCAGAAATATGTCGATGGCGCACGGCCAACGACAAACCTGAGCGGCTTCATCGTTACCCTGACTAAACTTGGGTCAAGCAGTCCGGCATATACATTTAACCTACAATACAATTCCGACATAAGTAAACGATATATAAATCGGATGAATGTTGAGCCCGGGGACTATAGGATAAATGAAACTAGCATCCCGAAAGACTATCAATTCGATAGTTTCCTTCTAATTGATAGTGAAGGTGCAGAAAAGCGTTATGCAAACGGTGACATAATTACTATCCAGCCAGGCGATAGCTTGACGGCATTGACGAATAATTCTAATATCACGATTCCAAAAGAGCAGAGGGCGGATGTCAAAATCAGAAAAGTCATTGACGGAGTATTCGCTTCGGCAGTGACCGTAGGAAGCCGGGCGTTCACTGTGGATATGATAAGCAATACACCTGGAGGCCCATCCTATACATTCAATTTAAACAACGCGAATAATTGGATTGATAACATTCAAACGGTGACGCCCGGGACATACACGCTTAGCGAAAGGAGCGCCAGCGGTTTCCAATTCGTTTCGTTCCTGAAAAACGGGGTTGTTATTCCTGGCAATCGAATTGACCTCAATGGCGGGGACGCCATAGAGATGTATGTTAATAATACTCCGACGGCGCCGGTGACGACAGGGGCGTCATCCATAGAAATCAGGAAAACGATTGACGGGCAGCCGGCTACCGCTGAGAACACGCGTAACAGAACATTTACGATAGACTTGACGAGTACGGCGGTCGGGGGTAAGACCTATACGTTTACGCTAAACGGCGCCGACCACTGGACGGATGAAAAGAACCTGGATCCCGGTGAATATACGTTGAGGGAACGAAATGTCAGTGGTTTTAAATTAGTATCCTTCGTCAATCAAGGTCAGGTACTGGTTGATAATATTGTCAATATTGGGAGCGGAGATTCACTTGAGATTATCGTGGATAATACGCCTGCTCCCACCGGCGGCGAGCCGCCAGACGATGGCGGTTATGGAGGCGGCGGCGAACCGCCTCCGCCTCCACCACCCCCGGGCGGCGGTGAGACGACGACCAAGGAAGGCGACGACGATGATGACGCTGATGCTGACTCGGACGCTGACGCCGATGGAGATGGTGACGGCGGTGGTGACGGCGACGGCGATGGAGAGGGTGACGGCGAGGGTGACG
>Ga0082212_10003015_pt1 | contig 24086 bp, 18 predicted proteins | sample TergutNt197P3_FD_71548 | JGI IMG/M metagenome (GOLD analysis project Ga0082212, IMG submission 71548) | Neocapritermes taracua P3 segment gut microbial communities from Petit-Saut dam, French Guiana - Nt197 P3 | ecosystem: Host-associated > Arthropoda: Insects > Digestive system > Gut ... | reverse complement strand
CCTCATCTCTTACAAAGCATGTGACTTCCGCGCTTTCCCTCCTTTCGGTGCGAAACTCACTTCAGGACACACTTTTGCGCTCTCTGCGCAGATGCCATAGAGATGCGCCGACACGGAGCACGGCTTGGCAGACGCGCCTCACGCCCCGCCCAACCTCCGCCCCCTCTGCCTTGAGCCGCCAGGCGACAAAACCGCGATGCGTATCCGTCTCCCGAAAAATTTGGTATTTTCAGCCATTGACGAGATGCGTCCCGCAGGTGTAGTATGGCATTTGAGGGAGCTTTTTAAAGTACTGATTCGCTGTTTTAAGCGTTATTACGGGAGGCGAAATTATGCCTGCGGCAATTACTCATTCTGAATATGAAATCATGCGTATTCTCTGGCGGGAGGGACACCCTGTGACCTATACGCAGTTGCGCGGGGAGCTTGAGGGCAAAATGGGCTGGAACAAATCGACGATCCAAACCCTGATTACCCGTTTGCGCGACAAAGGGGTTATCAGCGCCCAAGCCCAAGAAGTCCTGTTGTATTCACCCAATGTTTCCGAGCAGGAATACCTGAATTCTGAGGGACAGGATTTCTTGGACAGATTGTTTGACGGCAACGCCGCCAGCTTTGTCACCACGCTGTGCCAAAACGGCAATTTGACGGAAGACGATATTGACGCCCTTAAAGCTTTCTTTCAAATGGAGGATGGGGGGAAATAATCTATGGTTGCTCCCGCTTTTTTGAGCGACCTCGTCCGCACGATTCTGGTTATGACCCTTTCCGGCAGCTTGCTGACACTGCTACTGGTTCTGCTTAAGCCCCTGGTGCGGCTCCGTATCCCCCGGGCCCGTCAGTATGCTCTGTGGTTCATTGTGCTGGCGGCTTTGCTGGTTCCTTTCTCGAAATTCATTGTCCTGCCTGATACGGCGACCAATATAACGTTGACACCAATCCACGCTGTCGTTGAACGGAACGTTCTGTCGGTGGCGGAAGAATCAAGTCGGGCAACCGTCGCGGGTTCCACTGTCACAACAAACACCTCCGATTCTATCGGCTCCGGTTCTGCCGACTTCGGTTCTGCCGGCTCCGATTCTGCCGACTCCGGTTCCATTGCAGGCTCCGGCTCCGACACCCCGGTAACCGCTCCCACCACGGGGAAACCGGGTCTGTCCGCCAGAATTTTTACGGCCTTCATGATTGTTTATCCCCTGGGGGTCGGCGTCCTGCTTCTTTACAACCTCGTCGGATATGCCTACTTCAGAGGCAAAGTCCGCTTCCGCAAAATTGTCAGCATATCGAATCCCGACGCCCTCATCAAGCTGTGCGACGGCAAGCGTCCGCCGCGTTTATACATCTGTCCTCTGGCTCCGACTCCTATGTTGGTTGGATTGTTCCGCCCCTGCATTATGTTGCCTGACCGGGACTATACGGATGCTCAGTTGAAAAGCGTCCTTCAACACGAACTGACCCACTTGCGCCGGCGCGACGTCGTCGTCAAATGGGTGACTGTTTTGGCCTGTTCCTTACACTGGTTCAATCCTGTCGTTTGGCTGGCCCGACGCGAAATCAGCCGCGCTTGTGAACTTGCCTGTGACGCCGCTGTAATCCGTCACATGAATGTTAGGGAGAAAGAAACATACGGCAACACGTTGATTGCCATGGCCGCCAAGGTCAGGGTCTCCCGGGCGGTTCTGGCCACAACCCTGTGTGAAGAACGAAAGGCCCTGAAAGAACGGTTGTTTTCCATTATGAAACATAAGCCGCCCAAGCGGTTCAATCAAACGGTTTCTGTTCTGATTCTCACAGTTTTGGCGGGTGCCGCCTGTATACTGGGGGCTGCCGAGAGCACAGCGGCTGAAGAAACCGTCTCTGTTGGGGAAATAACCCCCGCCGCAACGCCTTCGTCTGCAAAAGACAATACGCCTAACGGAGAATTCACCGTTATTTATAATTATGCGGAAAACGGCGGCGTCTCCGCCACATCAACCACAGCGACAGTCGCTAGCGGAGAACAGGCGGATCTGACACCCACAGCCAAGAAAGAGGGCTGGGACTTTGTGGGCTGGAACACGGACAGGGACGCGAGGATCGGACTCACTTCCTGCCCTATTCAGACAGCGGATGTGACGCTGTATGCCATCTATAAGAAAGAGCTGACAGCGATTTTTGTTGACTATAGTGGCGGGACGAAACAACTCGTCTCCCATCAGGCGTTAATTTTTAACAACGCCACCGAAGCCATTATTGATTTCCCGAATCAACACATCTATACGGATTATTTTATCTGGGAACCCAGGGGCTGGAGCAAATCAACAGCCCCTGACGCTGAACCGGTTCTCTTCGGTTCAGATAGAATGAGTTCAGATACAACCTATTACGGATTGTATCAGCTTTCCGGAACGATAACCTATAATGCCGGATGTCCTGCAACCATACCTCCTGAAACCGTAATCCATTATACCAACAGCTACAACATTGGGAACAAAGATTTCAGGTCAATTCATCTTCCCAATCCCCCCAGCAATCCTGGTTTCACTTTCGTAAAATGGCAAAGCAGTCTCTCCGGCAAATTATTTGACCCGGGTGATGCATGTGAACCCGGTGAACCTGTGACGATGAATGCTGTATGGAAGACAAACCTATAGAAAATGCTACCCTATTGATAACAATAATGATTGGCATCGCAACTGTTAGAGTCGGACAATTGATGCGAAGACGATGGGGCTGTCACTGTTACATTATTGCACATTCCCCTTGGAATCTACTACATTCATTATATTGTTTCCAATGGTTTAGCGAGTGGTACAGTTTGGATTATAGCAATCATTTATACTATCGCTTTTGCCGCAATCGTTGTTGGCGCATTAACCTACAAGGTAATGCCTAATAAGAACACAAAATATATTTTTGATAAGGTTGAAATGGAAAGATTTCATGTGAGGGAAAAAATTGAAAATCGAATAAAATAGATGTTCATTAAAACAATAAAAAGCCAGCCCCTATTTGACAAATAAGGGTTGGCTTTTTTATGGTGTGGCGGCTGTATCTCTATGCTCCGCTATACAGGCAAGGTGTGGCGTAAATAATGCTGACCTGCTTACGCCGTTACCCCGCGCAAGCAGAGCCGCAAGCCGACAGGCGAGAAGCGGGTCATGCGAAGCGCGAATGGACGGACGGAAAGGCGGCGCAGTGTGGCGGCGGCTTTCCGTTCGGACGTATCACCGCCCACGGCGGTGAAGCCCGCGGAGGCAATCCACTGCAGTGTCGTCGGACCGCCCGGCGTGCTGGTTGCCTGCAGATTTGTGGCCGCCAACATCTCCTCCGGGCAAACCCTAAGGTGTGTCGATGGATCAAGAACCGCTAATTAAGCGCCTCGCTGATAGCATTTTTAGCTTCCTGGCTGTTTCTAATTTGCTCCCATTGTTTGATATTGACATGGCGGCAATTCCCATAGTTGAATATGGCGTTAATATCTTCCGCAGTGAGATAGATAGGATTATCGCCGTCTTTGCCTTTGATTGCGTCTACTTCAATCGCGGACCAACGTTTACCTGCCAAGGCATTCAATGTGGAAGGCCAAGGAGCCAGCCCTTCATCGATCAGGCGGTTATTGGTTGTCCATCCGGGAATAACCCCGTCAATGTCGGTAGCTGCCGGCATTTGCAGATGATACCGGGTGCAAAGGCAATGGGTAACAATCTTGCTGGTGGGAATACCCTCTCCATACAGTTGCGTTTTTTGAATCACAAAATTGAGATAGTCTTTTATGATAAACCCTGTCGTCTCCGGTGTTATTTTGCCTGTGCCTGGTTCCTGAAGATTGTTATCCCGAATACCCTGTTCCCAGAGCGTTTGCGCGGCAGCGTACCCGAGGGGTTCGATTTTGTCCCAGGCTCCCGTGGGTCCCCCGGTAAGATTATTGGCAATATCCTGTGCCTGAAACGCCGCGAACCGATTGCCATCGGATAAATTCAAAAAGCTTTCATCCCAATAATTATTGCCGTCAATCAAGGATCCGTTATTATCTTCAAAATGGTAGTAGTACGCGCCCCACCAGGGTGACAATTCCTGGCCCATAACCACGCCGGCCAGAAGATATTTCTTGTCATTGGGAAGGCCATTGTACCAGTTCGCGATGACAGGTATGATATTGCTCAGGCCATCTTCAATGTTGTCGCGAAATGCCTTGGACGCAAGATTAGGCGGAGGGGTTTCATTGCGTTGCTGTCTGCCCCAGTCTCGCCAGCTGATTTTCAGAGCGGTATCCATTCCCCAGTCATAGCGTTCCACATTATTGATATTATCGGGGCTATAGCGGTGTGCATCCCGGGCCCCCCTATTCACAAAATCAGCATCATTATTCCACCAGTTCCACAAGCCTGTATAATACCAATAATTAACCCCGTCAAGATGGATAAAGATTGGCACATCATAATCTTCGGCACCCTTCATCATATTCTCTATACTTTCAACCAGCGTCTCCTGGCGAGTGACGTTGAAATTAAAAGTAAAGGCAACTGCCAGGCGCCGATCCGGGCTGCCGGCACCCAGAGCTGTGAGTTCTTCCCAACTTGATGCAACCACAAAGGAAAGGGGGTCGTTTGCGGTCCAGCGGTTTTCTGACGAGATTCCCGAATCCAGCTTATGCATTGCCAGATATTGTGGCGAATCATCATCCGATTCCAGAGGTGTCCATGTCGCGGAATACGTTATATCCAGGAGGGGAGCCAGGACTTCACCCGGATTGCATGGGCGCCCGCTGGCTCCGCTTATCCAGGCAGAAAGGACAAAGCCGTTTCTGGTGATTGCTGTCGCTGTCGGCAGAGTAATATCCTGTGTTTTCCAGTCATTGATATTGAAGCTGTTGATGAATAATACCAGAATCTCTTCTGGCGGTTCGGGCTTACCGCCATTGGGCTTGAAGTCCACCTTAATTGACTTCTGATACAGGCCGTACAGTTCTATCACGCCGCCGGGCACTAAGTCGGCGCTTATGGTATACGATCCGGGCAAATATTCGGGGGTTGCCTCTTTGGACCGGGATGAAGACCATCCGACGGGGATCCAGCCGCCATATGTGCCGGTATAGATACCTGGTTCAGGAAAGGTCAGGCTAAGGGGATCGTTATTGTACAGAGTCGTTTCTTCATCAGAAAAGAAGTCATCACGGGTTTGTTTCTGCTCTCCTTCATAGTCTATAAGTCTTACTGTTACCGACCTCTTATAGATGGCGTACAGATCCTCGTTCTTCGTGAGCGGGAAAGTGCTGTCGGGTTCATGGGCGTTCTGATTTGTGCTCCAGCCAAGGAACTGCCAGCCGGTTCCTTCTTTCTCAGCTTGGTGAGTTATTAGATCCGCGGGATCCACCGTCGTACCGGCCACTACCGTATCCACAGACGTGGAATTCCCGGTCCCTTTCTCGGAGCCCCCGTTGATATCATAATGGTACGTAACGGTGTATTGCGGTTTGACCTGCCAGAAAGCAATCATCGTCACAGGTTCACCAGGCTGACAGGAATCGCCCGGATAAAATATTCTGCCGGAGATACTGCTTTTCCAATATAAGAAGGTGAAGTCAGGATTGAGGGCGGAAGGATCCGGAAGATACATGGTTCTGTAATCTCTGGCGTTAATGTTGGCGCTGGTGGCGTAATGGGTTACAGACTCAGGGGCTAGGGGTTCAGAACATTGGGTATCATAGGATACTGTTCCTGTGAGTTGGTACAATCCGTAATAGGTTGTATCAGCGCTTATGGCATCTGACTCGGCTTGAATCGGTTCGGCGTCGACTTCTGTCGATTTGCTCCAGCCCTTGGGGTTCCAAGTAAAGTATTCTTGATAGATGTGTTGAGCCGGAAAGTCGCTGGTTGCGACTGTCGCTTCGGGTTCGTTGTTGAAAAGGAAAACCGGCGTCGGATAGGGGGTGGTTATTTTGCTTCCGCCGTCATAGTCAATGAACTTCACAATCAGTTCTTTTTGGTAAATGGCGTACAAATCCTCGTTCTTCGTGAGCGGGAAGGGGTCGTCGGGTTCATGGGCGTTCTGATTTGTGCTCCAGCCAAGGAACTGCCAGCCGGTTCCTGCCTTCTCAGCAGGCGGATCCAACGGGTTCTGATTGACGATATCTCCGCTGTTGATAGGTACCGAAGTTGTTTCTTCTCCGGTAATCGGTTTGGCGCCGCCGTTTGTTCCGTAATTGTACGTGACGGCAAACTGAATCGGCGTCCATTGCGCAACCATTGTGGCGTCGCCGGCTCCCTGTAGATCAATAAAGCTCCAGCCCGGCTGATACTTCACGCCACCAGCCCCCTTCAGCACCCAGCCGTCGAAAATTGCGCCTTCTTTATCTCCCCCCGACGGAAGCAGGAATGTTTGTCCGCCGACGGTTCTTGGAGCATCCGAGCTGTTGACGAATTGCGAGCAAGATATATTCCCCTGGGCCTCACCGCCATCAGTCTCAAAGGCTAATGTAACCTGACGTTCATAGACTCCGTAGAAAGTCATATCGTCGGCTATCCAAATAGATTGCACCTGTTGGGGACTGAAACCGCCGTTTGTGGCACCCGGTAAGTCGACCCACTCCCTAGCTTCCCAGCCGCCGGGATGATCGCTCAACGACGGTACCTGAACCTGCATGGTTCCCCCGTTGCTTGTCGTTCCGGTTACCTGTTCGGTTCCGTCGAAACTGATAAAAGTCGCCGTCACTGTCTTTTCGCCCGCCGCGTGAACATCAGGGACAAAACAGGTCATGCCTAGAAACAAAACCAGGGTAATAGGGAACAGCAAAGCTAACCAACGGGATTGTGGTTTCATACAGAACAACTCCTATTCTCTTTTTAATTATCGAATAACCCGAAACCCCCAGCAACGGTTCATGCCACATTAGTGGGATATCTATCTTCATGCTACTCATGTGGCAACACAATGTCAAGTGGTAGTTAATTCCAAAAGCTCTTGCCGGCGGCGCTTAAGGAGGCTATAATAATAGCAATAGTGAAAAAACAGACAATCCAACGGAGGGCGGAGAACATGGCGACAAGAAGCTGGAAAGAAAAATCCCGCACCCCCAGCTGGGAGGAGAAAACCCGGACGCCCAGCTGGGCCGAAAAAGACCGTACTCCCAGTTGGGAAGAGAAGTCCCGTGCCTCCAGCTGGGCAGAAAAAGACCGGGTGACATGCTGGGAAGAGAAACGCCGTGTTCCCAGCTGGGAAGAGAAGAACCGAGCGCCAAGCTGGGAAGAAAAAGCGCGTCAGCCCAGCTGGGAAGATCAGCCCCGTTACGCCAGTTGGGAGAAGGAAATCGGCTGAGATTTATCCGGTTCGTTCCGGAAAGCGCTAACGCTGGCGGTCCAGGAGCACAATAAAAACCCCGGCCTCTGTGAGCCGGAGTCTTGCTGTTTCTATATGGTGACGCGTACGGGATTCGAACCCGTGTATGCCAGCGTGAAAGGCTGGTGAGTTAAGCCGCTTCTCCAACGCGCCAAAATGGTGAGCCATCCGCGACTCGAACGCGGGACACCCTGATTAAAAGTCAGGTGCTCTACCAACTGAGCTAATGGCCCATACCGAGAGTTAATTTTACATGACGTATGCGGGGATGTCAAGCAAAAATAAATTCCATAAAAAAGATGGATTGGTGATTAGTTACAGATCAGACCCCAGCCGGAGGGGGCGGTGGGGTCTGATCTGTAACGGTGATTATTTCTCAGCGCCAAACCTTCCCCTCAGGCAGAGTTCTAAGGTGCAAAGGGACCATGGCTCACATTGAAAACACCCCTATTCAAACAAATTTCTCTTTTGCACTGATCCGCCACATATCGATCATGGGTAGCGATAATAATCGTCTTGCCCATCCTGTTCAACATTCTCAGCATATCCAGCACCATGTCACGATTTTTTGAGTCCAGAGATCCTGTAGGCTCATCAGCCAGCACAATGCTGGAGGGCTTAACAAGAACCCGGGCAATCGCCACGCGCTGCCTTTCACCGCCTGAAAGCTGATAAATCCTTCTATTTTCAAGCCCCGGCAACCCGACCCGCTCCAACGCGTCCGCGACAATCTCCAGTTGCCGGTTGATTTTGGTCTTGGTGTAGCGCAGACCCAGCCTGATGTTGTACAAAACCGACTCATCCTCCACCAGACCCGAATCCTGGAACAGATAGCTGATCTTAACCCGCAAAAGCTTCTGGGCATCCCGGGATTTAGGCGGGATGTTGCTTCTGCCGCTGACGATAACCGTGCCGGAATCATGGCTTTCCAGCAACCCGATAATATTAAGCATCGTGCTTTTGCCGCAGCCGCTTTCCCCTGTAATCGCGACAAATTCACCCTCCTCAATCTGCTGGGAAAAATTCTCAAAGAGGACGTTGCCGTCATATCCTTTCGTCACCGCTCTCATCTCAATGATGGCCATATCCTTACCCGCCTTTCATAATACGCAAAACTTTTCTCCGTTGAATGATTGTGAAACTGAGCATTGATAAACCCACATCAATCACGAACAATACCCCGCACACCAGCAACGTTATCACACTGAACCGGACAATCAAAGCAACGGTGGTGACAATCGCCCAAGTCACCAGCATCATGAAGAAATAGCTTTCAAATTTATGCAGCAATCGGAACCCCAGGGTATGCTTCAGGGCGACCCGATAACGGTTCTCACTGACATAACCCAGCATATTCTGCATTAAGACTAACAAAATGATCACAATCATCAAACAGAACAACATCCCATAAAAAAGCATACTCCTTTGCAGCTCCATCATCTGTTGGGCAGCCACCTCATAAATGTCCGCCACCGAGAACCGATAGGTAAAGACGTCATAATGTTTGGAGTACTGTTCCTGGATCTGTTTCTGGGCATCATTCAAGCCAACCGCCCGGATCTTAAAGGGACTGCCTTTGGAACCGGCGACAGCCTTATAATTGCCTCCAACCCCGTTTGTTTCTGTTAGCACCAGAAAAATAGCGTCCTCCACCCGGTTGCCGTTATCCGGCATAATATCATAACGATAGCTAAACATCGACTGACCATTCTTAATCCAGGCGATATTCACTTTTCTGGCATCTTTAGCATCCTTCGGTTTGTAATAAGTAAGGATAGCCTGCTCATGGGCGCGAAACTTCTCCGGGACAAACAGGAAAATCTCGTCAGAATGTTCTACAATATGAACCTCATGCCCCTGCACATCATAAAGCGTATGCCTATTCAGATAATTCGGGTTAACAACCGCGTAATACTCATAATCATACTTTTGTGGCTCATAATAGGAAGCGTACATCTCAAAATCAGCGTAAACAGCATGCAACCGATTAAAATGCTGATAGATTGCTTTATTTCTGGCCAGCTCTTCCTGGGCCAACTCCTCCTGAGTCAGTTTAGCCGCAGAACTGTCCACCCCGCTGCTTGTCTGTTCGTTCTGGGGCGTTAGGCTGTCCCGCCGGGTGCTTTCCACAGATACGGTATAAAAATTCCTGGCCTCCTGCCACTGGGCAAACCCTTCATCATACTGTTTCATGAGATCCTGTGCTTGCAAGCCCAACAAAGAACTGTAGATAACCAACACCGTAATCGCCGTCAGCTTGACCAGCGCGTTAAAACTGATAATCGACAGAGTTCCCTTCTTCTTGCGCAAGATCTCTGTAATCTTGATACAGCGGATATAAACAAAAGGAAGGGAAAGAAACAACACCGCCAACCCCAACATAACCCCCAGAATAGCAGCGACCTGACCGAGAAAACTCCAAGCCAGCGGCGTCCAACTCTGAAAAACCAGCAAAGATCCGAACAATAACACACACAACGCGCAAACGCCCAACACGACAAGGATGAACAAAGCCTTCTCCTTCCAAATCGCGTAAACCGAAAACCCATGAATTCTGGCGATGACGATACGCCTGTTCGACTGCAAAATATCATGAAACATGACCAGGGCAAAAACCACCAAACATACGGCTATCACCGCGTAAGTCATCCAAAAATCAACATCGGCGACAGCAGCCCGGCTCATTTGCGTTACCGAAACACCCAACGCGTCCCATTCCGAGATAATTCTGCCGGTATCAGAAGACTGCAACGGCTGCAAAACAAAAACCTGATTGAACAAAGTGGCGTCCAAACCGCTTTTCAACGTTCTGATCTCAAAAACCTCATTGGTTGGGAAACTGTCAATCACCCCAATTTTGCGATCTTCCTGGCTAAGATTCGTCGATAAAAAAACATCGGCGCCCTTCTCTGTATCGCTGAAAAACCGTCCGCCAACCAAACGAACATCTCTCTCGATATTCGGTAAAGTATTAATATACACATATTTTATTAGAACAGGCTTCCCGTTCACCTCAGACATCCGCATCACATACAGATTGGCGCCATACTTATCCAGAACCCCGGTAATCTTCTCATAGAGAACATCCGGCGCGCCAAAAGACGTAAAACAGACCATCTGCGCAAAATCATTCTCGCCCACCGTTTCCAGTTGCGTACGATAGAAATCCCGCTCACTCACAAACAACGTCACAAACGTAAAAATTGACGCCAACGTGAATATGACTGCAATTAAAGCCTTTTTCATGAACCCAGCTGCCTTTCCTCTCTTTGTGTATAAGATTACTCTTTTTTGCAGAGTCTGTCTACACTATGGGAAAACTTTTTGCCTGGAGCGAATCCCATCGTCATCCAAAAACCAAAAGGTCATGCACAAAGCATTCTAAATTTTTTACAATTTTCCCAAAGGTAAACAGGAGAACGCGCCGAAGTCTATATCTTATGTTTAGAAATAGCCACAAAAACCATGCCGGTAAAACCATCCCCCTTACGGTAGGCCTACCTAAAGCCTTGCTCTTGTTCAGTCTGCCCCTTTGCGTCTTTTTGATCCTGAGCGCCTGCGCCCAGCCTCAAGAACCAACGGAGCCTCTTACGCCCCCTCCGGCCATCAGCGCCGATATTGACATCATACCACAGACGGAAACCCATGACCATACAGCGTCCGGCGCCGAACCCACCCCGCCGGACGAAATCTACGAAATCGCCGGAACCTCCCCCGGCGTAACCGGCCAAGCCTGGCAAAACATGACAGACTGGCGCCGCCAGTCTGTTCAATACGCCGCCCAACACCGTGGCCGGCTCTATATCAACGCCAACACCTCAACCGGCTTGATCTATCTGACCTTCGACGACGGCCCCGGCAGCCAAAACACCCCCCAAATCATCAACATTCTCAAAGAATATAACATCGCCGCCACCTTTTTCTGCACAGGCAAAAGCATGGAAGCCCACCCCGAAATTATCAAACAGATCGCCGGCAACGGCTTCGCCATCGGCTTGCACGGCTGGGATCACAAACGTTTCACCGCCATGTCCGAAACCGAGCTCATCCACCAAATAGAGCAGAGCAACGAGCTGCTGCACAGCCTCACAGGCCGGTTCACAACCATAACGCGCCCGCCCTACGGCGACATCAACGAAACCGTTATAGAAACCTTAGCCGCCCAAAACCAAAAAGTCTTTTTGTGGTCTATCGACACTATGGACTGGGCCCAAAAAGACCCCCAAGACGTCCTGCGAAACATCCAAGACAACCTCAGACCGGGCGACATCATCCTCATGCACTGTGGCGACGGCCAACCCCTGACAGCCCGGATCCTGCCGGATATCATCCAATACATTCGCGATCAGGGCTACCTGTTTGGACAACTTTAACGACCGACCAGAGTTGACGAACCATAGAATATTCCCAATTCCATCCTGGTTCTTGCGTCCACAATACCATGGGGAATGAGCAACCTGCTACGCTGGAAATTTCTTACGGCCCTATCTGTCGCCAGACCGAAATACCCATCAATGGTCAAACTCGCGCCACAGGAATTGAGATGCCATTGGATCCAGTCCACCCCAACCCCCCTGCTGCCCAACTGCAAATTGCCTATAGGCGCGGCATAGGGACATGAAACCCCCACATTTGGAACACTCGGTTCCTCATCCGGAATCTCCGGTTCGTCATCAAGGATCTCCGGCACATCATCAGGCGTTCCCGGCAGATCGTCAGCAACATCCGGCCAGACATTGCGATCCACTGTGAAGATGCTCACGCATCTGTTGTAATAATACTGCCTGTCCTGCAAACCATTCGTCCCTCCGTTGACTTTCATCGTGACCTGCAGCACGGTCGCGCCCGAATCAATCAAAACGTTCATCCTATTATCCATCCACCAAAACCCGGCGCTTGACCAGGGATAATACTCGGCAACATAATTGACGCCAACATTAAGAATGTTCGGATCGCCCATATAAACTGAGAACCTTTGATAATTATACCGTCCGGTCAACTGAAGATACCCGCCGCCTTTATATTTGGGACCATCCCCAGGCTGCGTGTTGCCCAGATCTCTCCGATATTCATAGCCGGTGCCGCTGGCCAACTCCTTCGTGTACTTCCCCGCAGCGGATTCATGGCTGCATTGGCTGATAAAATGCCTGATGCGCGGCAACGTGTTAATCTCAAAAGTATGCAGACACAGGTTAAGATCGCCTAGCATTTTCTGGGTAAGATTAGACCAGTTCAACTGCTTCATATCCGACTCCAACACCAGAACAGGCGCGTTTTGCGGGACATTAGCTGGTACCATAACAAATCCCTCCATTGGCATAAATATTGGGCTTTGTTATATTTCGGCTGGCGCTATGGCAATTCCTCTCCCGCTCCCAGTCGATATCAGTTTGTCTCGATCAGCCAGCGGTATTCATCATTAATATGCCTCTCAATATGAGAAAACCCGATTGTGACCGCGACAAAATCCCCTAAGGCGTGTGGGACAGCGATTCTCACAGTCAAACTATCCTCTGACAAATAGGATCTCGCCTCAGAACCATCTCCTGTTCCTCCTGAATGGTTCAACAGAATATTAAACAATTGATCATAAGAATACAAATCAGTTAGAAGGAAACCGCCGCCCAGCTGAAGATCAGCCCCTGCCACCACCATTTTGACGAAATCCTCGTCCACATTAACCAACCGCGATAAAAAAATTTGTTCCCCTTTCAGGATATCGATTGTGATATCAGAAAGCACCTTGCGCGGATACGAGGCTTCTCTATAGATGGTTCCGGAAAAAACCACAGACAAGATCCTCTCGTCAAACCTTTTGATTTCATACGTCGCCCCTATCTCACACGCCCCCGCGCAGGAATGAAACAGTATATCGTTCACTTCATCCTCGATCAAATCGTTGATATTGGGAGCGAAAAGCACCCTCTCAAAGGCGCCGCTCAAAGATCGCGCTCCCCCCACGGTATTCGGCAGTTGAATGAACGGGTACTGCACGCCTGATTTCTTCAAAGTATCAACACGCACATTCATAGCAAACACCCCTTTTCTATTCATACCGTCCTATCAAAGATTTAGAACCCTCTCTCCGAAGGATTGTCGTTCACGCGCCCGTCTCTTTCTTCCTCGCCGCCATGACAATCAAAGCAACATCATTATCCGTATCAGCATTCAAAAAATCCACGTCGCTGAAGCCTTGCGTTTCCGTTGCCCAATCCTTTGTTTGAACCGCGTAAGGCATCCACATCCCTTTGGGATCATCGATATCATAACATGCGGTTATATCAACCAGCCCTGTTTTTTGCCAAAAGGCGCGCCACCATGCCGCGCTGTGCCAAGTAAACATATCCTCCGCCCAAAACTCTTTCAGCGTCTCGGGGAACCCCTTCGCAAACTCATTTGACAGCCCGACACAAACAATCCCAAACTGTCCGCCCGGTTTCACCAACTTTGAGTACACGCAAGGAAAATAGGTTTCGTCCGTCCCATAATAATGATAACTGTCAATGGATACGGCGACGTCAAAGAAACCCTCGGCATATGGCAGCCCATGAGCTTCCGCGTGAATGGGGAAAACTTTATCCGCGACCCCCGCTTCCTCAAAGCGGCGCAGGTTCTCTGTGGCGCCAATCCATAAGTCGTTAGCGAACACGGTTACGCCGTATTCTTTAGCAAGGAACACAGACGTCAATCCCTTACCGCAGCCCATATCCAGAACCTTCATACCGGGACGCAAATCCAGGTTCCTACCCAATTCCTCAAGAAGCCACAGTGGATTCGGCCCCATCCAGTTTTCAGCGATCCAAGCGGGGTCGTATTTTTCAGTTCTCGGGTATTTTGTCATTTCCGAATTCCTCCATTTTTCTTCATTTCTTTGCTCCACATAGCAATGGATTTATGCCACGCGCGTTTATCCGTGAGATAGGATCCTTTATCCTCCACAAACTTGTTCTCTTGTTTCTGCGCCAAATACATCTCCCAGCGTTCCCGGGTCAATGAACCGTCGGCAAGGGCCAACTGAATGGCGCATCCCGGCTCGGTTTCATGGTGGCAATCGCTAAAACGGCATTGCGCGAACAAATCCTCCACATCCGCAAACCCCGCGCCGATGCCGTCGTCCGCGCCGAGCAGTCCCAGCTCGCGCATTCCCGGCGTATCAATGACCATGGCGCCGGAGGGCAACATGAAAAGCTGGCGGTGCGTGGTTGTATGACGTCCCCGGCTGTCGTCGTCACGTATCTCTTTCACAGCCATGACATCCTGGTCCAAAAGCGCGTTCAAAAGCGAAGATTTGCCGACGCCGGACATACCGAGGAAAACAACGGTTTTGCCCCTTCGCAAATAGTCGTCAAGGGCGTCCATGCCCAATCCCGTGCGCACCGAAATCACGTGCGCGGGCACATCAGGCGCGGCGTTTCTGACATGGGCTAACGGCGCGTTACAATCTTCCGCCAAATCAGCTTTCGTCAGAACAATAACCGGCAAGCCGCCGCTCTGCCGCGCTTGGGTCAGATAGCGCATAATACGGTTGGTTTTGAAATCCTGATTCAGAGACGACAGAATAAAAACATAGTCAAAATTCGTCGCGACGACTTGTTCCAGAACGGTTTTCACATAGCCTACCCCATGACCGGAAAAATCCGCGCGGGAAAACTTGGCGTGCCGGGGCAAAAGCGCAGCGATACGGGAATTTCCGTTATCGTTATAGTGCAACAGCACAAAATCGCCGACACAAGGAAAATCCCCGCGGCCTTCCGCGTTGTACCGGAACGCGCCCTTCAGCACGGCAGCCCCTTCGCCATGCTCGGTGATAACCGTGTAATGGGTCCCCCTGTGGTCTGTGACCCTTCCCGGTATCAGCCCATGAGGGGGCGCTTCTGTTTCGATATAGCCATATTGTTTCAAATCGATCATGATATATCTCCTTAATACAAGTGATATGGGAGCATTAAAACACCGCGGATCAACAGCCTCATTTGAAGCTGCTGTTTCGCGGCGGGGCAATCAACACGTTGATATAGGTTGATATAGGTTGATATAGCCAGAAAAGGATACGACCTGAATCGCATCCTGCAAAAAGCAGTGTTCACAAAAGGTTCCTGTTGACGGCACAGCAAAACAACGCGGCGGAACATCCCAAGGTTGGAAAACCCGTTTATTTCTGCTAATGCCCGATATTTGGTTTTAAGCGGCAATCTCCATTGCGCTCACCGACATCAACACAACTCCTTTTGGGAAGGAAACTCCCTATTGATTAGTAGTATAAGGCAGTTTGGGTGTGATGTCAATTATTGCGGCGGACCCAAGGCAGCGGGGAGGAGCAAGGACACGGCCACGGAGGCCATACCCCGCGAGCCTTGCTTCGGGGCGACGCTGCTCTATGGCTTCTTCGCGGCAAACGCAAAATAAGGCAGCCTTGCGTTTGCTTCGCTTCAAAGCCTAAGAGCAGCTGTCTCCCCTCTCGCAAAGGCTCGCGGGGTATGGCCTCCGTGGCCGTGTCCTTGCTCCTCCCCGCTGCCTTGACCAAGTTTCGTCTTGTGCCGGCTCTTTTTTGGGAACCGGACAAACATGTCAGTGTCCAGACAACCTTTCAATGCTGTTGAAATACATCCGTCAACTTGCTATACTGACATAGAAGACAAATTGAGAGCACGTGTTTGCGCCACGCCGGCGTGGAATGAACAGAGAGGTGACGTCCGTGTTCAAAAGAATTTTTTCACTTTTTCTTACCACAGTCATCATCGTGTTGTCCGTTTCCATGGCCAACATGCTCTTGTACAAATACATTTCGCCCGCTTTGTTTGAATTCGCGTCCCATCAGTCAACCTTGGCTGTACGGGCGCCGGCCCAACCTGTCACCGATGAATTGCTTAAGCAGATGCAGACTCAGATCAAAGACAAATACAATGTCCAAGTCCTTTTTGGCCCGGAGACTCCTCTCGTTTATGGCATTGAGTACGACAATATGACAGCCGCCACCGAAATGTATGAACGCCTGTACTTGATCGACAATGAATTATCTCGATACCCCGAAGGTTTTTTCAGAGTATGGGAGGATATCAACGATCACAATCCTCTTCAAATCCTTCTCGTTAACAAGATTACATCCATTCAAAGAGAAAAAAAAGACCCGGGAGAAGAATACCTGGGAGTTTACACCGGCAGCCATGTGATTTTGTATACACAAAAAGCCAACAGAGAAACTCTTCATCATGAAATCGGCCACGGCATCGACTACATACTCCGCATAAGCGATTACGCTCAAAACAATGGTGTCCATTTTGACCGGACCGAATGGGATTCTTTTCTGCCTTCAGGGTTTGAATATGGTGCCGCAACCGGCTCATCGACTCCAAAGTACGTTTATTCCGCGATCTCAAAACTGAACGATATTTACTTTTTGGACGTCTACTCCACGACAGCCATAGAAGAACACGTCGCAACGATTTTTGCTTGCTCAATGTTGTCCGACTTGGCCAGAACCCCTAAACGCATCCAGGCCCTTGCTTCACCTCATATACAAGACCAAATGCGCTATTATTTCTCCCTCATCCGCGAGACCTTTGACGACGAAGGTTGGGCGGAAATCCCCTGTTGGGAAAAATCCCTCGTGTTTTAAAAGTTGTCAAAAAGATGTATACTGAGTACAACAAGCAACAACTATTATGAAAATGAAGTTCAAAATGAATGGAGTTCTTCATGAGCAACAAACCGACATCAGGACAATTTCGGTCTTCCCATGTCCAATCCTTAGCGAGGGCACTGCATTTGATTGAAATCATGTCCGAATACAACCACGAAATCTCGGTCACAGATCTCTCCAACAAGCTCGGCTGGCCCAAAAGCACAACTTATGGTATCCTGTCAACATTGCGCGACTATCGCTATATTGATCAGTCCCCGACCACAGGCCGATACAAAATCGGCGTGCGTTTTTTTGAGATTGGCAACATTGTCTCTCGTTCCTGGGATATCCACACCATCGCTGTGCCTCATCTGCTCAAACTCAACGCTGTCGTCAGCGAAATCGTCCAGCTGGCCACCGAAAACAACGGCGATGTGCTTTATCTGGAAAAAATAGACACGACCAAAACCCTTGATATTGTCTCAGATCGCGGCCACCGTCTGCCCATGCATTGCAGCGGCTTGGGCAAGGTACTCCTAGCCTACCACAACAGCGCCGAAGTCAACTATATCTTGTCCCATAAAGGGATGCCGGCCAAAACGTCCCGCACCATCACGGATCCGGCTGAACTCAAGCAACAACTGGAGATTATTCGGCAGCAGGAACTCGCGATCGACGACCGCGAAATCATGGACGATATCTGCTGCGTCGCCGCGCCGATTTTTGACAAAGAAGGCAAGGTCAAATTTGCTGTCAGCGTCACCGGAAAGCACCACAACATGCTGGGACCTAAGCGTGAGCTTATTGTCCGCTCACTTAAACAATGTACCCGGGATATATCGGAGGCTATGGGGTATAAGGCAATGGACAATTGACAATTGACAATGGACAATTTGAATGCATTGGGTGAGAGGTGTCCTTTGTGCAAGCGCAATGCGCACCGATACTGCTTGCGAATGCCAGATACTGAACACCGAATACTAAACACCGAATACCAGCACAGAATACCGGGTGCCGAATACCGGGCACCGGTCTACGATAAGATGTCCAGAAACTCTGTCAGCCGTTTTGCCATGCATTCCACTAAGAATTTGACCATGGGTGTGGAGGCTTGTTCTTTGTAGTAACTGTCAAAACAGTCGTAATAACGTTTTCTGTCCTCCAGGCGGATGGTGATGGGCGGATAGTTGTTTTGCAGCAACATGTAGTTGAGGAGCAAACGGCCTGTCCGTCCGTTGCCGTCCACAAAGGGATGTATCCCTTCAAAATCCAGATGAAACAAAGCCGCGCTCTCCAGAGGGTGGCGTTTTTGCGCCCCGTGTTCTTCCATAAGTTGTTCCATCTGGCTCGGCACAAACAAAGGCTCCGGCGGCTCACAGCACGCCCCTAGGACCCGGATAGGGATTTTGCGGTAGACGCCTTTATCGTTAGGTCGGTCGATGAGCACCAGGGAATGGATGTTCTTGATCACCCGTTCGCTCATAACTTCTTTGTTTAGAACAAGTTTCTGGACATACGCGAAAGCGTCCTTGTGGCCCACAACCTGTAGATGATCTTTCAGGGGCTTGTGTTCGACAACCATGCCTTCTAGGACCAAGGCTGTCTCTTGCATCGTCAGGACGTTGCCCTCCATAGCGTTGGAGTGGTAGGTGAAGTCCACCAGAAACTCCTCCCGTACCCGCTTCTGTTCCCCCGCGGTCATGGGACGGCGTCGGTCAAGATCGCCCTTCAAGGCATCCATTCGGGAAAAAATTCCGGAGTGCTCCTGCCCTATTATCCTGCCCCGCAGCGTTCGTCCGTCAACCGGTTTGTCCGCGTAGGCGGGAATCAGGTAAGAACGGCCGACTTTGACGACCCCTTCAATTTTACCTTTTTCACAGAGCACCCGGGCACGCCGATCGGATAGTCCCCAGCGTTCCGACGCCTGCTTGACACTCATATACTCCATGTGCACACCTCGTTCTCTTTGGAGTATATCCAATTTATAGAAATCCTATGACAGGAATTGCCATTGTGCGTCTTATTTGTGGATTATTTTTTATAATTCATTTGTTTGAGGCGAAAGTCTATTGAGTCTCTGCTGGTTGGCTTTCTGCTGATTGGTTCTTTACTAGCATATAACGTCTGGCATAAAAAAACAAGGATAATTCAATTATGCCTATTTATGGCTCCAAAAGGCGCCTCAAATATACGCCCGTATAAGACTTTTCACAAACCGCCACCTCTTCCGGCGTGCCCGCCGCCACAACCTCTCCGCCCCGGTCGCCCCCCTCGGGGCCCAGGTCGATGATATAGTCGGCGGTCTTGATCACTTCCAGGTTGTGCTCAATCACCAGCACACTGTCGCCGGCTTCCACCAACCGGTGCAAAATCGTCAGCAGTTTGTCCACATCGGCGATATGCAGACCGGTGGTGGGCTCATCCAGGACATACAGCGTCTTCCCTGTGCTGCGTCGGGCCAGTTCCGTGGCCAGTTTGACCCGCTGGGCCTCCCCCCCCGAAAGCGTGGTCGCGGGCTGTCCCAGCCTGATATAACCGAGACCCACATCATACAAAGTCTGAATCTTGCGCTGAACCCGCGGCACCGCCGCGAAGAACTCCAGGGCTTCTTCCACCGTGCTGTCAAGAATTTCGGCTATGGACAACCCTTTGTAACGGATTTCCAAGGTCTCCCGGTTGTACCGGCGGCCTTGACAAACCTCGCAAGGCACATAGACATCAGGCAAAAAATGCATTTCAATTTTAATAATCCCGTCGCCCCGGCAGGCTTCACAGCGCCCCCCTTTGACGTTGAAGCTGAAGCGCCCTTGTTTGTACCCGCGCACTTTGGACTCCGGAACCTGGGAATAGAGCTCGCGGATGTGATCAAACACACCGGTGTAGGTCGCCGGATTGGAACGGGGCGTCCGCCCGATGGGCGACTGGTCGATATTGATGATTTTATCAATGTGCTCCAGGCCCCCGATGCTTTCAAATTCCCCCGGCCGGACGCGGCTTTTCAGCTTCAGTCCTTCCTGCACGCCTTTGATCAGGATCTCGTTCACCAGCGTGCTTTTGCCGGATCCGGAAACGCCGGTTACACAGGTAAAAACCCCCAGGGGCACGTCCACATCGAGATTCTTCAGATTGTTTTCCGCGGCGCCGCGCACCGTCAGCCATTTTTCCGCGGGAAGTCGGCGCAGCAGCGGCAGTGGTATACAGCGTTTGCCGCTGTGATACTGTCCCGTCACCGAAGCTTCCACCGCTTCAATGTCCGCCAACGTGCCTTGAGCCACCACCTCGCCGCCGTGAGCGCCGGCACCGGGGCCAATATCAATGATGTGATCGGCCTCTCGCATGGTTTCATCGTCATGCTCAACCACCAGCAGCGTGTTACCCAGATCCCGCAGTTTTTTCAGCGTGCCCAGCAGGCGGGCGTTATCCCGCTGATGCAAACCGATGCTCGGCTCATCCAGAACATAAAGCACCCCTGTCAGACTGGATCCGATTTGAGTCGCCAAACGGATGCGCTGAGCTTCGCCCCCGGAAAGGGTGCCCGCCGCTCTGTCCAGGGTCAGATAGTCCAACCCCACGTCAATTAGAAAGCCCAACCGCTCCAGCAGCTCCTTAAAAATCCGGCGGGCGATGGTCTGCTCCCGGGGGCTCAGGGACAAGTCATGCAAAAACCGTCGCGCTTCCGTCACCGGCAGCCGCGTATAATCATAGATGGACAACCCGCCAACCTTAACGGCCAGGGCCTCCGGCTTGAGCCGGCGACCGCCGCAGGCCGGACAGAGTTTTTCCGACATATAGCGCTCCATCTCGCCGCGCACATAGTCGGAAGCCGACTCCCGGTAGCGTCTTTGGAAATGAGGCAGCAGCCCCTCATAAGGCGCCCGCCAGACCCGGTTCTCCCCCATCACATTGATATAAGAGAAAGTGATCATCTCCGGCGTGCCGCCCCACAGCTTTGCCAGCTGCTCATCCCTCATAGCCGCCACAGGTTCGTCCATATCGATACCCTGGCTGTCCGCGAAACTGCGCAGCATAGCCGGATAATAGGTTGCCGCGGAATTGGCCCAAGGGGCGATGGCCCCCTGGTTCAAGGATTTGTTTCTGTCCGGAATAATCAGGTTCATATCCGGCTCCAGATGAGCCCCTAAGCCTGTGCAGGCAGGACAAGCCCCGTAGGGGGTGTTGAAAGAGAATAGGCGCGGCGCGATTTCGTCCAGAGCGATGCCGCAGTCAGGACACGCGAAATTTTCACTGAAAACCAGCAGCTCTTCGGTGCTGTCGGCGGATTCATCCGCGTCCGCGCCGGTGCCAGCGCCAGTGCCGACGCCCGCACCTAGTCCGGCGTCCGCTTCGGTCGCGCCGGGGGCTCTCGTGGCCGGTGTCAGCAACACCAACACCGTTCCTTCCCCCAGCTTCAGGGCGGCTTCCAAAGACTCGGCCAGTCGCGCGGCGCTGTCCTCCTTGAGGGCGACGCGATCCACCACAGCTTCAATGGAATGTTTATGGGTTTTAGCCAGGACCAGATCCGTTTCCTGAGTCAGATCAACAATGCGTCCGTCCACCCGGGCGCGCACATACCCGTTCTTGCGGATGGTTTCCAACACTTTGCTGTGTTCACCCTTCCGACCGCGCACCAGCGGCGCCAGAATATGCAAGCGGCTGCGCTGTGGATACGCCATAATCTGGTCAACCATCTGCTGCACCGTCTGCTGGGCAATCTCTTTGCCACACTTGGGACAATGGGGATGACCGATCCGGGCATACAGCAACCGTAAATAATCGTAGACCTCCGTCACGGTGGCCACTGTCGAACGCGGATTGCGGCTGGTCGTCTTCTGGTCGATGGAAATGGCTGGGGAAAGACCCTCAATAGAATCCACGTCGGGCTTGTCCATCTGCCCCAGGAACTGCCGCGCGTAGGAGGACAGCGACTCCACATAGCGCCTCTGCCCTTCGGCGTAAATGGTGTCAAAAGCCAGGGACGACTTGCCCGACCCGGATAACCCCGTAATCACAACAAGCCGGTTGCGGGGAATATCCACGTTCATGTTTTTGAGATTGTGTACCCGGGCGCCCCGGACTTTGATATGTTTTTGGTGCGTATCAGAAGAACCCGCGTCATGATCCGGCATCGGTATTATCCTCCGTTTTTTCGGTTATCCTGTGTCCGATTGCTTTCCTGTGAGAAAATGATCAGATTCAGCATAACACATCTTGCCAAGGATTGCAAACATGCGTTCGATTGGGGGTGCATATTTTAAAAGTGCAGGAAGCGACAAAAAAATAAATAGAAATATCTACTGCGGGGTTCTCCCGCAACCGAATGGTGAATGGAGATGGATATTATGTGGGCTCGTAACAGTCCCGAGGTAGGGTTTGGTGAGCGGGAGAATCCAAGCGCCTCACCGCCCGACGCAGCCCCCGAAAGGCGAAAAAAATACGCAGGCTTTTGGAGTCTGCCGCTCCCCAAACCCTGACGTGGCACTGTTACTGGCCGGCGCGGTATCTGCCTCCAACTCACCATTGAGTTGCAGGAAAACACCGCGGCAGAAAGCTCTGCTTATCCTTATCGTCAGTTCATGCACTTTTTAAATATGCACCCTTCGATTGGAAACCGGCGTATCTGCCGAAACAAACATGTTGGCGTAAACCCCTTTTGCCATGCCTTCATTTAGCATCACGCTCATAAATCTTGCTATAGCGTTTTCGTCTGGATCCGCTTTCATTCTAGCTATTTTTTATATTAATGTTAACCTTCATTATTAAACAGCAAGCAAATAAACCCATGAATACACGGTGAGAGCCAGCATTGTAGGAGAGTTCGCTTTTCAGCGGATCCTATAACTTTTCAGAGTGTTCAGAATCTTTTCCTTGTTAGCGTCATAGACAGCTTTGCTCATATTAATCTCGACGAAATAATAATCGGGGCTGTCCGTTCCCGGATTGAAATCAAAAGCTCTGATCACTTTGCTGCTATCCGCATTCGCATCAATATAAATTGTCGCTTGCACACCGTTATCCGCAATCAAGACGCCACTTTTCGCAAAAGAATCTTCAAAAGCTTTATAAAAGGCGGCGTCATGGGTCATCGTAAATTGCAAGATCTCTTGATCATTCCCCACCTCCAAGATCAAAACGGTAGAATTGCCCTCTTGATTTTCGACCCGCTTCCAGTCCTCAGGATATTCAATCATGAAGCTCCCAAACGCAGGCACAACGAATTCATATTGCGTGACCGGATACTCTTGTTTGACATATTGATCTGTCACGTTATTCTGATTCGCAGGGTTTTGATTGTTCGCCGCATCTCCGCAGGCCGCCAAGGATAACACGAATGCAAAGAGCATAATGAATAAAACAGACCTCCTGATTCTCAAAAAGAACACTCCTTCCAAATCTCTATACAGATTTCGCCTTATTGTGTCTATTGTCTCTTGTCTCTTGCCTCTTGTCAAATAGTTTATTTAGGGAAATACAACCAAAAGAAGGCACAAATGATTATCTCCTGATCACCCGACGAAAGGCGGCATAAATGCCGCCCTTCGCCTGGGTAACTCAAAATCCCGCCAGAATATAGCTAGGTCAACTTCAGACCACAATCCCAAACGCTTTGAAGATGGTGCGTTGGGCCTTGGTCGGAGCGGACACTATCTTGCCATAGCGACCTGAAAAGCTCGTCTGTCGGTATGTCCCCAGCCTCATCATCAACTCATTGAGCGAGTAGTGGCGAGCAAGCCGATCCTCTTGGGGCACGTCATGCCTTTTGCTCCAGGCATCAGCAAGGGTCACCCTTACTTGGGCACTGATAACAAGGGCTAAAAACTCCATCAAGGCACGCCCACGCATAGTGTCTAAGAAACTATGAACCACAGTCGTTGAAATAGATAATTTTTTTGATATGAGTACAATTGCGCGCAGAAATGTACGTACAGATTAACCGATACCACAAAGGCGCATGGTCAGATCATGTGCCTTTGCGGTATTGGGCGTGTTTGCTGATTTGATGAAAACCCCTCGGATGATTTGGCGGTCATCCGTTAAGCCCCGCCTTTCGGCGTGTCTGCTGAGCTCCTGTAGCGAGGGATTATGACCGTCTGCCTGTTGCCTCCAGTATGGGATCATACATATAGATCTAAGCAGGAATTTATTGGGT
>Ga0082212_10003014_pt1 | contig 24088 bp, 22 predicted proteins | sample TergutNt197P3_FD_71548 | JGI IMG/M metagenome (GOLD analysis project Ga0082212, IMG submission 71548) | Neocapritermes taracua P3 segment gut microbial communities from Petit-Saut dam, French Guiana - Nt197 P3 | ecosystem: Host-associated > Arthropoda: Insects > Digestive system > Gut ... | reverse complement strand
GTGCTCGAGGAGACCTACGATATCGCGGACTATATCTCGCTTCATATTTATTTCGCCTATAAAGAGGACGACGACCTGCCGAATTTTTTGGCGAAGTCGGTGGAGATGGACGATTTTATCAATACTGTCGTTTCCATCTGCGACTATGTAAAGGGAAAGAACAGAAAGACCAAAAAGATAGACCTCTCCTTCGACGAGTGGAATGTCTGGTATCACGCGTTTGACGCTAATAAGGAATATTACGCCAAGAGATCGTGGGAGTCAGCCCCGGCGTTCAATGAAGATATCTACAGCTTTGAGGACGCACTGCTGTTCGGAAGTATGATTCTATCGCTGCTGCGGCGCGCGGACCGGGTGAAGATAGCGTGTCTCGCGCAGCTTGCCAATGTCATAGCCCCTATAATGACCGTGACCGGCGGAGGAAGTTACAAACAGAGTATCTACTATCCGTTCCTGCACGCGTCAAAATACGGACGGGGAAGGGTGCTTCGCACCGTCACCGATTGTATGAAATATGACACTAAGGATTATAACGGCGTTCCGGTACTCGACGCCATCGCGGTCGATAATGAGCGTGATAATGAATTGACGGTCTTCGCCGTCAATAAGGATACGGAAAACGATATACTCTCAGATTTCTCGCTGAGGGGATATGAAGGCTATCAACCGATCGAGCATATAATTCTGCGAAACAATGATCTTAAGGCTTTCAACTCTATAGACCGACCCGACGCTGTGACTCCGACCAACAGCCCTCTGCCTAAGACAGATAAAGGAGAGCTGCAGGTATTGCTGCCGAAACTCTCGTGGAACGTGCTGAGATTTAAGAAACACTAATCCGGCGAACGCCGATGACAGTTATAGAGAAATACCGCGTGAATATCATACGGTATTGCTTTAGATTGCTTTTTCAGCCTTTCTGAAACCGGATCATTAATTTACGATAATATTTCTTTCGCCGCGCTGAGGAATTCGTTTATATCCTTTTCTTCAATCCCGTGGTGGGTGACTATGCGGCCCGCGAAGTCGCCCGCGTTAAAAAGGTACCCTTTCTTTGCCATAGCCTCTGAAAATTTCCGCGCGGAGTCGGTATTTTTCATGCTGAACCTTACTATATTGGTTTGAACCGTTTCAAGGTCTATGAATACGGGACCTATTTGTGACAGGCCTTCGGCAAGTACGCGCGCGAGACGATTATCTTCGCTGAGCCGTCCGGTCATCTCGGTAAGCGAGACAATTCCGGCGGCGGCGAGAATACCCACCTGACGCATACCACCTCCAAGCATTTTTCTGTATCGCCGCGCGAGCTTAATAAAATCCGCCGTTCCGCAAACCATTGCTCCGACGGGAGCGCACAAACCCTTAGAGAGGCAGACGCTGAGGCTGTCGGCGTATTGCGCGATTTCCCGAACGTCTGTTTTGAGCGCCGCCGCGGCGTTGAATACGCGGGCCCCGTCCATGTGTATGGGCAGAGCCGCGTCGCCGGCGAAATGGTGAAGTTCCTTAAGATGTGACAGCGGCTGCGCGACGCCTCCGGACTCGTTATGCGTGTTTTCGACGCATATAAGCGAGGTCACCGGGCAATGAATGTTTTCATCACGAATCGAAACGCGGATGTCCTCGATATCCATGATTCCTTTTATTCCCGCGACCGGACGTATTTGAACACCCCCGAGAGCCGCGGAGCCCGCGACTTCGTTGAGAAAGATATGACTTTTCGCTTCCGCTATTATTTCCGCGGCGCGCAGCGTATGGGTATGCGATAAAATTGAAACCAGATTACCCATCGTGCCGCTTGTCACAAAAAGCGCAGCCTGTTTACCTAATGTTTCAGCGGCAAGCCGCTCGAGCTCATTGACGGTAGGATCCTCACCGAAAACATCGTCGCCCACCTGAGCGCCTGCCATCGCCTCGCGCATCTTTCGGGTCGGAACGGTTACCGTATCGCTCCTTAAATCAACAGCCATTATTTCCCCCTTATGTTTTTTATATATTATACCAAACAGATAACTCTTAAAAAAGAACAATCGACAAAAAGGATGCGTGAAACCTAAAGTTTCACGCCAAATCAAATCAACTTATTATAGGAGAGATTTATCAAGAGACACCCTGTAATAGGGTGGGACCTGCAAGTGTTGCAGTTTGTTCACAGTACCTTTACGTTATTAAGATGATTTAATGAAATGATGTTTACGCGGTGGTCAGAGTGTTGATTTCCTTATGCCCTCTCAAGTTAGGTTCGGTGGCGAACAATATGAAATCCAGAACCTTTTCCTCAAGTTTATGCATCGTCTCATCGTCCAAAATGTTGTTTTCCTTAGCCAGATTGAGAACCGCCAGAATCATATCCAAAAGATCCGAAAAACATGATATCGATACAAACATTTTACCTTTCCCCTTTCGTGTATTTCCTATGTGTAAAGCTTAAGCTATAAAGCGGCTTTAAGGTCAAGGGGTTTTTCAAAAAAATTTTTATTTTTTCTCATTTTTATTTATTATCCGAAAAATCGCGGGAACACAGGAGATTTTGATATTCAACGGCGTCGTGAATAATTACAGGACGGGAATATATCGCAGAATAGTGGGAAACCACCTTGATATTTATAAAAGCGGCTTTAAGCTTTATGGTAAAACCGGCTTGATGAAACGCGATATTTCTGATATTTTGTTATTAAACCACCGGTCTTAATACAAGGAGGGAAAAATGAACAACAGACAAAGGCTTAAAGCGGTACTGAACTACGAAAACTATGACAGATTGCCGGTCGTAAACTTCGGTTTCTGGAAGGAACTTTTGGAAAAATGGGTAACCGAAGGACACCTGAAACAACGTCAAATTGAGAATATCAAGGACGGGAATCCCGAAGAGCAGGTCATTAACTCAATGCTTGGGTTTGATTTTAACTATTTTTCCACATATCAGGATCTGTCGGGATTTTCCTCTTTACTTCCGCCTTTTGAACCTAAGCGTATCCGGAACAGACCGGACGGGACATATGAGTATCTGAATGAGGATGGCGCTGTTGTACTTCAAAAAGAAGGTGTGCGTTCCATCCCCGCGGAAATAGGGCATACATTGATCGACCGCGAGTCGTGGGAGGAACACTATCTGCCGAGACTGCAATGCGACGGCGGCAGATTCAACGATGACGAAATGAAAAAACTCGCGGAGGAATCACCAAGCCGGACCGAACCTCTGGGGATATACTGCAAAAGCCTGTTTGGTCACTTCCGCAACTGGATGGGTATTGTTGGCGTGAGCTATCTTTATATTGATGATATTGAGTTGTATGACGAAATTCTCGGAGCTTTGGGCGAGCTCGCTTTTTCAATCACCAAACATATCCTCGAGTCGGGCATTGAGTTTGATTTCGGGCATTTCTGGGAGGACATCTGTTACAAAAACGGTCCGCTTATTTCTCCCGCGGTCTTTGCCGAAAAGACGGGTCATAACTATAGACGCATAACAAATCTTTTGGAGAAATACGGGATAAATATAGTATCCCTCGACTGCGACGGAATGATAGATTCCCTTATCCCGATATGGTTCGAGAACGGGGTAAATACCATGTTCCCCATAGAAGTCGGAACCTGGGGCGCGAGTATTCAACCCTGGAGGGAGAGATACGGACATGAACTTCGAGGCGTCGGCGGAGTTATTAAACATGTCTTTTCAGCCGATAAAGCGGCGGTGGACACCGAAATAGAACGGCAGAAGCCTCTGGTGGATTTGGGCGGGTATCTTCCCTGCCCGGACCACAGGCTGCCGCCGGATTCCAAATGGGATTTAGTGCGGTATTACTGCGACAGAATGCGCGGAGTTTTCGGATGATTACAGGAATTCCGCAGTTCCCGCGCGAGCTCTTATTTATTCAAGGGTTACCTAATCGATAAACTCCACCGTCTCCAGAACCTGAACAAAGACATCGAACATCTCATCCGTGTACATTTCCTGTTCCACGGTATAGGTGAACGTATAATACATATCATAATTAAATGTAACTGCTTGGCAGCCTGTAACGGCTTTCCCCATAAGCGTGTAGTTTGAAGCCCAAACTATAAAGAAATTACTGCCTAAGGTATTGCCCCTCGGTTCTTTTATCCAGCTGAAGTTCTCAAACGGCGCTTCGGAATACTGCCTTTCAAATGAAGCTTTCGCGTCCGCTTCCGCTCCGACTAAATCCTTCTGTGAAATACTCCCGTCGGATATCTGGCCTACTACATTGAAGTTTGGGGAAAATGAATCTGTCGCGTTGGCTTTATCAAAGAAGAAAATTAAAAGGCCTTGACTGTCCTTTATCTGCTCTACAAGGTCAGAACTTAGTTTGCCCTCCGAAAGCCGCTCGGCTATTTCGGATACGTATTCCTTGTCAGGATCGAGGAAGAGCCATGTGCGGGGTGTCTGTATTTTCATATATAATTTTTCGGCAACAGTCTCGTAGAAGCCGTCGTCGGGATCAACATCCTCCTGCTCGGTTTCTTCAGGCGCGGCGTCGGGAGTTTTATCGGTTTCCTCTTCGGCAGGTTTTGTTTCCGCGGGTTTGGTCTCCGCAGGCGTTGTTTCAGCGACGGGTTCCTCAATAACGGCAGACGGTTTAAGCAATGAACAACCGGCTGTGAAGATGAGCGCGGCTATCAGAAACAGTGACAAAATCTTTCTCAATTCTAATCTCCTTAGTGATTTTGAAGCGTTAATATCTAAAACGCTGCTTTTAGTATGACTATTGTACCACAAATATTGGATTTCGTTTATAATATAATTGATTTGATTTAAAGAAAAACGGATTAATTACCAAAGGTTTATTATATTAAGTAATAAACATAGACAGGAGGAATTTTATGCCGAGACCTACAACAAAGCCGGACTTAATAAAGGCGGCAGAGGAAAAATTTGATAAAATGATAAAGTTTATTGATTCAATGACACAAGCGGAACAGAACATCGCTTTCGGATTTGACAAAAGCGCCGCGGGGAAAGAAGCGCATTGGGCGCGTGATAATAATCTGCGGGATGTTAATATCCATTTATATGAGTGGCATCTTCTGCTGCTGAACTGGGTGGAGGCCAACCAAAGCGGGGAGATGAAACCTTTTCTGCCGGAACCTTACAACTGGAAAACCTACGGCGATATGAACGTCGGGTTTTGGAAAAAACACCAGAACACCCCCTATGATAAATCAAAAGAAATGGTAGCGGAAAGCCATAAAGACGTAATGACTTTGATAGAAACTTTTTCCGGCGAGGAATTATTCACAAAAAGGTCTTTTTCTTGGACCGGCGGGACAACGCTGGGCAGTTATTGTGTGTCGGTAACGGCGAGTCACTACGATTGGGCGATAAAGAAAATAAAGATGCATATCAAAAGCCTGATCTCTAAATAGTTACTTATTTAGTTTAGGAGGTGTAGAATGCGCACGCTGCTAATAAAAAACGGATTTGTTATCGATGGAACGGGGACTCCCGGGGTCAATAGCGATATCCTTATTTCCGGGAATAAAATCATCCGGGTCGGTCATTTTAATGACTCGTCCGCGGATGAGGTGATAGATGTTTCCGGACTTACCGTTACTCCGGGTTTTATTGATATCCATACGCACTTCGACCTTCAAATACTGAGCGACCGTCAGTATTTTAATGGTTTATCGCAGGGCGTCACCTCAATAATTGTCGGTCTTTGCGGAATAGGATTCGCTCCGTGCCCGACCGGGCTGTTGCTCAACAATATCCGATATTCAAAAGGAATTTGCGGTTACTGCCCGTCCGAGGACTACAGCTGGAATACATTTGACCAATACCTTGGACGCCTGTCCGGCAGCGCGGTGAATGTTTCCGCGGCCGCGACGCATACGGCGGCGAGGTTATGCGGTTCGGGATTCGCGGACAGACCGCTTAAAGGCGCGGAACTCGACCGGGCAAAAGATTCCGTGCGTGAATCCTTTGAATCCGGAGCATCTGCGTTTTCAACAGGGCTTGCTTACTACCCGCAGGGCTATTCGGATACGGAAGAATTAACAGAATTATGTAAAGTCGTAAAGGATTACAACGGAGTGGTTATGGTCCACATGCGCCCTTCGACAGAAGGATTTCCCTTATCCCCCGCCGGTGAAGTCGCCCATGTTGCTATGGAGACAGGGGTAAAAATACATATCCTTCACTATAAAACGCTGCACAACTATCATTGCGGCGAGCCGGAAATGGTATTTGAACCTTTCCGGAAGGCTGTCGACGCGGGCTGCGACATCTCCTACGAGTATTATCCGTATTATTGCGGCTCCAGTTACGGATTAATGCCGTTTGCCGGTTGGGTCAGCGAAGGCGGATATGAGGCGGCTTTAGCGCGCTTGAAGGACATGAAATTAAGACAAAAAATCATTGATGATTCCATGAACGGGTTCAAGGAAATTTGCAGAAGACCGGGCAGCCCGATAGTATTGTCACATCTCCCCGCCACTCCGGAGTATATTGGTATGACCATGCGGCAGGCGGCGGACATAAGGGGAGAAGACGATATGACCGCGCTCATAAATCTGCTTATAGAAAATGAGCTGGAAGTGTTGTTTGTGTGGAGGGAACCTGACGACCCGGATATCCGTTCACGGCTCAAAAGAGATATGCTTTATCTGCTGGATACCCCAAGCTACACGATAGGGAGCGACTCAATACCGGTCGGGGTTTTACCGCATCCGCGTCTGTTCGGGTGTTACGGCAAAATGTTGCGGCTTGTCCGCGGGTGGAACTATCCACTTGAAAAATATATACGCAAGGTCACGGGTTACTGCGCCGACCGTTTTGATCTCCCGGATATCGGATACATAAAGGAAGGAAAACGGGCCGATCTCGCGATATTCGATTATGAAGAAGTCCGCGACAACGCCACCTTTCAAAACCCGATCCAACCATGCGACGGGTTTAAATATGTTATAGTCGGAGGACAGCCGGCGCTTATCGAAGGACGGACAACCGGCCTGTTCAACGGCGAGGCGCTGCGCCGCAAGGTAAATCCTCACCGGTGAAACCCGATGATAAAATAGAAATGTCAAAGACTCAAGAATTATCAGATAAAATAAATGAAAGAGAGATCAACTTTATGGAAGGGAAAGTTCTCGCGCTGACAGGACAGTGTGAAATGAAGGTTATGAGTTGTCCGGTACCGGAGGCGGATGATAACAGTATTGTAATAAAAACCGAGGCGTCGCTTATCTGCGGCTCGGACGCTCATATGGTTAAATTAAACAGAAAAAACCCGTCCGCAAATGGACATGAGTTCTCCGGACGTATCGTGAGCATCGGGAAAAACGCGAATCTCACTGTTTTCTCATACGGAGGAAAGTTGAACTTGGGGGACAGGATTGTCGTTTATCCGCATATAACCTGCGGTCGTTGCGACAGCTGCATAAGTCACGGCAGGGGAGTATGCGGTACCTGCGAGGAGGACTTTTGCTACGGCGCTTCTTCCCGCTGGCAGGATGACCCGGGGCGGCCGAACACAAATGTGAACCTCTATCCGCATTTCAAGGGTGGTTTCGGGGAATACGTATACATCTATCCCGGATCTTATGTTTGGAAAATCCCGGACGAGATGCCGGGGGAGATAGCGGCGCTGATGGATCCATTCGCCGTCGCGATGCGGGCGGTGGAAATGAGCATGACCGAGATGGGTGGTGTGCAGGAAGGTCTCAGCACAAGCACCCGCGCTTTGGTCATAGGCGCCGGACCCATCGGGATAATGACAGGATTGCTGCTTCGCACAATGGGGGTGGAACAGCTTGTCTTTACTTCACATACCCCCTACCGTCTTGAGCTGGCAAAGGAGTTGACCGCAGCGGATGAATGTATAAACCTGACCGGTATGACCCATGAAGAACGTGTCAGCAAAGTCCGTGAAGCTACCGACGGCGGAGCTTCGCTTGTTATTCAATGCGCCAACAACCAATCGGCATGTCTTGACGGACTGCTCATGGTGCGAAAACTCGGAACGTATATTGAGGTCGGAGCGCCTATGCGGATTATGAACGACAAAGAAGTCACAATAAATCTGGCGAAATATATTTTCGAATCAAACGCGCGAATATGCGGACTGCTCGCGCTTTCGCCATCGACCTATGAACGGGCGTTTCGGTTCATCGCTAAAAGGTACAAGGAAATTCCCTTCGATAGATTTATCTCCCACCGGTTTAATGAGCTCGAACAATATATGGAACATATCGAAATGATGTCAAAACCCGGATACATGAAGGCGGCGTACATCCCGGCCGACTGAGACTGATTTGCGTGATTGCGGAACTTATGTCCGAGAGGGGTGGAGTATGGACTTCAGGGAAATAACCGATACGATCCCGGAAAAATGCGATAAATAAAGGATAATCTTACGGCGCTCGCGGATTTGCGGAGAGAATGAGTAATGTACAGCGGCGTAGAACGTTCAACGGGGTGTATAAGCCGTATAGACATAAGAGACTTGTATCAAATGACTGTGTAAGAAATGCGAAAAAGAGCGGCGGATATTACGGGAACCGGGGAAATAGCCAAGTTGCGCGATATCGAAGCCATTTTGACGGCTCATCACGGATACAACAGTAATTTTGCGGAATGCTTCGCGCCGTTCATAAGCACAGCAGACCTCAAAAATTAAGCGGTCATACATAGAGGATAGAATGTATGAAGCACAAAATAATACACGTAGTCGGCGCGTCCGGCGCTGGAACATCTACAATAGGTCAAGCGTTGGAATGTAAATATGGCTATAAATGGCTTGATACAGACGGATATTTCTGGCAGAAGACAGATCCGCCGTTTATAAAATCATTACCGCATGAAGAACGAGTGAAGCTGATGAGCGCTGCTGTTCAAGAACACCCCAAATGCGTAATTTCAGGATCTCTATGTGGTTGGGGGGATGTATTTATTCCTCAATTTGACCTGGTTGTTTTTGTCGACACACCTACGGATATTCGAATAGAACGATTGGAAAAACGCGAAGCTGAACGATTCGGTGAGCGCATCCGTGCGGGTGGTGATATGTATGAAAATCATCTTGATTTTATTGAGTGGGCAAAGAGCTATGATACCTATGATCCTCCTAAACGATGCCGCGGATTACATGAAGAATGGTTTAAGTCGCTGCCTTGCCAATTGCTGCGTTTAGACGGAACAAAGCCGGTCGATGAGTTATTGGAGCTAATAATAACAACGGATAACACTGCGGATATAGATTTTGATAATATCCTTTTGTGTTTTGAATAGTTAAACCGTTAAGTATAACGAAAATATATAAAACGCATGGAGTATACCCATTAGGCCCAACCATGCATGTCAACCATTATCGGCGATAACTCCATGATTTTATCTATCAGGTTCATGAATAAATCCGCGCCGTCATTATGCCAATAGTCGATCTCATAGACCTTGCCGTGAAACAACAAGGCGGCAACCCAACTATCTTCATAAAATTCTTTTGCTATACTATATTCGCTTGCTTCAAGTGCACATGCCATATCCGTAAGGATTTTGAGGTCATCATCGCTCAATTGAGTATTGCGTGACTTTTTTGGGAATGAAAAAAAGGGACGTTGTGAGATGTCGTCGCTTGCCCTGTTCCCAAAATTGCAGGTGAACCTTCCGTCTTGTCTCAAGTCAAAATAATACGTTTCCTCCGTCGTGCCGATTGGGAAAATCGCGAATTGAAACACCTCGTCATACGCGTGATCTAAGTTTACAGCGATCGATCCGCCAAGATTGTTTAGCTTGTGGCCAACGCCGTTTTTCAGTTTGTACCCCGTGCCGTTTATGTTAATGAAATTATCCCTTGGGCAGGATAAGGTTAGCTCAGTGCCATCCGCCATCATTAAGGTAAATATTACGGCTTGCCCCCCGTCCGTGTCGTGAGAATCATCCCGGTTTATAATTTCAACTCTTTGCAGAATTGCGGCTAATTCTTCTATTTCATCATTATTTAAATCGCCCTTGGTATTGAGCGGTAATATTTGAACCGATGCGGAAAGTATTTCTTCCGCGGATAAATCTTTATACGGCAAATTTATCGGCTGCGCCGCGCAGCCGGCCAGGAGCAAAGCCGAAACAACAATTGAGCCGATCCATGTTGCAAGCCTGAATTTCATTCTTTTGACCATCCACTATACAAACTTTCATTTCTCCTTAGTGTGCTGCATACGTCATATTCCAAGTTGCATCAAAATCGTTTCCGCATTCTCCTTCACATCAGTCTCTACCCTAATATATAAATTTGTGCTTTTACATATTAAAACACCTTCATCGTTATTGTAACCGATTGTACGGATATTCGCCATACATTTTAAATGATTCCAAATGATATCCAAAATCCTAAAATCAGGGCTGACTTTGCTTTAAATGGGATTTCATGTAAAAACAGAATTTTGAAAAGTCCCCTAATAACGGCAAAAACCATTTTCCAAAGAACCAAAAAACTCAAGTTCTCTGAAAAAGGGTATGGTACGAGTATTCATAAGGACAAACTCGAAAACACTCATAAAATCAAGATTTATAGGCACAAGCATACGATTATTACACAAGAATCAAGACGCTTTATTTGTTGACACAGTATTATTAACCTATATCCTTCCTCACAGCAGACGCTTATTTTGCTTGCTTCCATGGTCTTTCTTTTCTAAGCCATTTTTTATCCTCCCAATATAACTTGTCAAGCAGCGCATACTCATTGCTTTTCTGAAATTTTCTCATCATTAAAAATATGAATTTAGTCTTTATTCTCGGAGTTGCATATCCACGTTTTAATTTTATTTGACGTGCAATTTTATCAGTTTTCAAATTGATTATTTTCTTTATTTCATCGCCGACTCCATCCCATGAGTTTGCCATAACTCTAAACGGAAGACGGTATATTTTTGGTATGCCCAAATAAAACATCTGCTTCGCCATTGATTTTGTAACTCCGTTCATTCCCATGCCCGCGGCAGTAGACACCACAACAGCGATTTTTGAAAACATTACTTCCTCTGGTCTATGAGCGAGCCACAAGGTATATATATGTTCCAAAAAACCTTTCAAATGAGATGTCATTTCCAAAACATAGGTTGGCGAACCGATTATTATAACATTGGAAGATAGCATGGAACTAAGAATAGCTTCAACTTTCTCCGCGTTTGGGCAAAACTCTCTGCCCCTATGTAAGCACGCTAAACAACCCGAGCATCCTTCGCAAAAATCCCTTGGGAGGAAGAACTCGTCAATGTCGTCGCTAATTTTTCCGCAGTTAATCTTGCAATATGGTAGGTACTTCCCTTGTGGTTATGTCCATGAATTAAAGTGATTTTCAATCAGCTGGCCCCATTTAGGCAAATTAAATAACGTGAATTCCATAGCTCCACTAAGACTTTCCGACTGAGCCGTAATGAAACAGTTTCTTGTCGAATTAGCTTATCCTAATGTTACCATACGTCTGATTAAAAACAAACAAAAACAGACCAGTCATTGCCAGCCTGTCTTTGTCCTTATGAACATCTATTGGTGCCGCTGACCGGACTTGAACCGGTACGCTTATTAAGGCGAGGGATTTTAAGTCCCTTGTGTCTGCCGATTCCACCACAGCGGCAAAAAAATGATATAATAAAGCGGCATCGACGAATAAAGTCTACAATAAGGGGTATGAAATGTCAATTCATGAAAAAAGGGTCTTTATCATCGTTCTCGACAGTTTCGGGATAGGATATATGCCGGATGCCGCGTCGTTCGGCGATGAAGGTTCGAATACGCTGAAAAGTGTTTTTTCTTCCGGACAGCTCAATATCCCAATGATGAGCCGTATGGGTCTTTTCAATATAGAAGGCGTGGATTTCGGCGATAAAGAAACGTCTCCTACCGCTGCTTTCGCGAGACTTTCCGAGAAGTCATCGGGTAAGGACACCACCATAGGGCATTGGGAGCTTGCGGGGCTGGTATCCAAAGAACCGATGCCGACATTTCCGGACGGTTTTCCCAATGAGTTTATCCGGGAGTTTGAGCGCGTAAGCGCGCGTGGAACGTTGTGCAATCTTCCGTATTCCGGAACCGAGGCATTGAAAGATTTCGGTGAGGAACATATCAAAACCGGAAAACTCATAGTATATACCTCCGCCGACAGTGTGTTCCAGATAGCGGCGCATGAAGAGATAGTAACCCTTGAGGAATTGTATGACATCTGTAAAAAGGCGAGGGATATGCTCAAAGGCAGTCTTGCGGTGGGCAGGGTCATAGCGAGACCGTTTATCGGAGAGGATAAAGACAGTTTTAATCGTACGCCTAACCGGCATGATTTTTCGCTTTTACCGCCCAAAGACACAATGCTCGATCTGCTGAATCATGAAGGGTACGATACTATAGGAGTTGGGAAGATATACGATATATTCGCCGGCAGGGGTTTGACCGATACCATACCGACACGAAACAACAATGAGGGAATCCGGACGGCAATAAATCTCCTTGACAGGGATTTTCGGGGATTGGCGTTTATAAATCTCGTGGAGTTCGATATGTTATACGGGCACAGGAATGATATCGCCGGTTACACAACCGCTCTCAACGAGTTCGATTTAAAGCTTGAAGAGTTTATCGCTGGGATGAAGGATAACGATCTGCTTATCATAACCGCGGACCACGGCTGCGATCCGGGGTACATACAGTCCACCGATCACACAAGAGAGTATGTCCCGATGCTGCTTTTCGGAGAAAAAGTAAAATCCGGGGTCGATCTCAAGACGAGGTCGTCCTTCGCCGATGTGTCGGCGACTATTCTTGAGTATTTCGGGATGGAAAATGCAATAGACGGAGAAAGTTTTTTGCAAAAAGCTTTAAAATGACGGAATGATTGAAAATATTGTCATTAACTTATTTCGAGGTCAGCAATAAACAGGGAACTTATTGTTGATTACCTTGAACTATCCGTATATAATAATCGTATCGCAATAAGCTTGTCTTATGAGGTATACGATTGAAGAAGATTGCGCTGTGTTTAGGTTTATATCTGCTTCTCATAGCGCTGGTTCTGCCGGCGGCGGAGGTTTTCGCGCTCGATGAAGAAATAGTATACCTCGGGACGTCCGACCGTCAGAAACTTCTCTCTGTTCTGGGCGGGGGCTTGACCGAGAGTGGGAAGAAATATGTCCTGCTCAACGACTTCACATTTTCGGCTTCGGAGTTCTCCGACGCATGGCTTCCCGGGGATGAAAGACCCGAACGCGCCCAGTACGCCGTCCTGTTGAGCTCGTTTGACGGAAACGGAAAGACGATTACTGTAAATGTAGGGCAAAACCAGTCCGCGAGACCGATATTTCATAATATCGGTTCATATTATTCGGATGAGATAACCGTCTGTAATCTGACCGTACAGTATAAAGGTGACGTAAAGGTCGCGGCGTTTATGTCCGGGATGGCCCGCAACGCCGTGTTCAGTGATATCAACCTCTTCGTCGATGGGGATATTGTGGCTTCCGCCGACTATTTCGGCGACAATGTGGATTTTTACGCCCACGGATTCGGATACAGCGCTGAAGACTGCGTTTTCAGGAATATTTCGCTTTCTGTCGGGGAGAACACGGGCGGAATAATCGGACAGACATCAAAAACCATATCCGAACGGCTTGCTTACGGGTATACCGATTCAGCTACTTTTGCATGCGGTTTTTTCCACGAGATGGAAAATGTATCAATCAGCAAGGTTGATATTTTCGCGCGGCAGATCAATGCGACAGGAGACGCCGGTGCAGTGGCCGCCGGGTTCGCCTTCAGCATTATTTCCGGAATCGGAGGTTCGGTCAAGGACGTGACCGTTTCAGTAAAAGACTCGATTTTGGCAAAACAACAGTCAGACGGAACCGAAGTTGTATCCGGCGCTTATGGATTCGCCCGGCTTTTTGACAGCTTGAGCGGCGCGTTGATAACAGTCGGGTCAATAAGTATTGAGAATAAAAATCTGTTGTCGACAGATAATTTTTTGACCGAAGCCGCCGGGTTCGGAGGGGTGGGCGCCGTCGGCGCCGGAAAAATATTCGGAAATACCCTGAGGGTGAACGGAAACATTACCGCCTCGTCCGCGGGACTGCTTAGTGTAAGCGGCGGTTATCTGAGCAGAGGAGAAGTTTTCTCCACAAGTAAAAATATAGTCGAGGTATTAGGGAACATCACCGCGAAAGGCGCAAGCCTGGCGTTCCAAACTCCTGAAGACCCCGACGCGTTGATAGTCTCGGGGTTTTCCCACGGGGATGCTTCTGTCAACGCTTCGGAGGAAAGGTTGTTCATCTCCGGGATCATTCGCGCGGATGCTGAGGAAAAGAGCGGGATAACGGTATCCGGCTTTGTCGTTGGCGGCGGGAATATTTCAAGATCCACCGCCCTTATTGGAGGGATATCGGCAAAGGCGGCGGGAGGTCCGGTATCTGTTTCAGGTTTCTCGGACGGATTTGGAGAAGAGGCTGAGCAAAAAAATAATTATATAAGGATAGACGGGAACCTTGAGGCAGCGGGAGATGGGAGCGTATCGGCGGCGGGTTACTCATCCGGATTTATATCCGAAGAGGTGACTGTTTCGGATTCTACCGTAAACATCAAGGGGAATATAAAAGTTTCAGCTGCTGTTGAAGCTCCCGATATAGCCGCTAACGGTTTCGCGGGCGGGGTATCGGGCGGAAAGCTGCTTATGAATACCGCCGTTATTTCGGGGAATATCGAAATATCAGCAAACGCGTCCAAGAATGCCGTTATCATATCCGGAGCTTTTGCTGGAGAGGCGGTTGAGGGAGAGATAATAAATAACGCGGTGCTGATGACCGGGGATATCTCTGTCGAACCCTCCGCACGTGGGTCAATAATGAAATCCGACTTCACCGCGTTGCTCAATGGTGCAAAACTTACCGGTAACGCGATATTCGGCCCGCCGGGATTGGACAGGAGCCCGAAAGAGTTTTTAGTAGGGGCTTTGAGAGCCGGCGCTTCAGGTTATACGGTTTCCGACAATGTATATATTGCTATGCTGGGAGATGAGCGGGTTTCCCATCCTATCGACTTTGTTTTATCGGGCGGGAAGGTAACCATTACTCCGAAAGAACTGACCAAACCCCTGCCGGTGCTGACCACGCGGATGAAGACAGCGGAGGAATATGAGATATCCGACAGACTCAGCGGAACGCTTTCATTTTCAGAAAATCAAACCGGTTTGATAAAGGCGTCCGGAGGCTCCAACAGTGTAACGTTAACGCGAAAGAGCCTTATGGGAAGCTCTGAAGATCTGCTTCCGCTTGTGACTGTTTACTCAAAAAGCGGCGGCAGGATTGTCGTCAGAGATATAGTGGGAATCCAATCCGTACAACCGAAAACCATCTCTGGGACTGTCTTTTATGACAATAATAATAACGGAAGATATGACACGGGAGACAGTTACACTCCGAGTGTAACTATCGATATTTCAGTCAAGGGGGACGTTGTCAAAACAGTCACGACCGACAGCGTCGGGAGATACGCGTTTTCACCTCCGCTGATTTCCGCTTTGTCAGAGGATTATTCCCTTAAAATAAAAATGCCGGAAAACTATACCGCGAGCAAGCACAGCGTAAATAAGTTCAGGGATGGAACCGCGGTAATAAGTGAATTAAAGTACAATATAAATTATGAAAATATAAACGGCGCGCTCGCGGTACCGGTAGTGTATACCGTTGATTTTGTCGTAAACGGCGGGTCATCCGTCGGGGCGCAAAGGGTATACGAAGGTTCGAAAGTAGTAAAACCAGCCGACCCGCTGAGAGAGGGCTATATATTCGGCGGATGGTTTTCCGATTCCGGATTCAGTAAACAGTATGAATTTCAAAATCCGTTGTTCGAAAATCTGAAACTCTACGCCAAGTGGGTAATTATGCCGGACTCTATAGCTTTTTCTGTGAGTTACGACGGCAACGGCAGTACCGGGGGGAGGGTTCCTGACACCGTTGTTTACGAAGTCGGCGACGCGGTTGAGATTTCCCATATTTCCCCTGCCAGGGAAGGTTTTGAATTCATCGGCTGGAAATCAGGATATAACGACACAGTATACAAAGCCGGCGAAACCTTTAAAATGCCGTCATCGGATGTCAGACTGACTGCTTTATGGGAAGGGGTGGAGTCCACCTATACCGTTCTGTTCGATACGGCGGGGGGAAGTGAAATAAAAGAGATTTCCGGGGTTAGGTACGGCGCGAGGATAACCGAACCTGACCCTCCGGTAAAATCCGCGTATACCTTCGACGGATGGTTTTCTGATGAAAAATACAGACTGGAGTGGGACTTCGGAAATGATATAGTTATAGATGATATAACACTCCACGCCAAATGGGACTATAACGGCGCCGCTACATTTGATCCCGGGGAAAGCGGAATGCCGCTTGACAACTCCGCCTTTCCGCTGTCGGGGATAGAGTCGGGAAGATGGGGGTTGTCCAACCTGATATTTACCGTCTGCTGTGCGTTGCTCTCGGTTATGATGGCGGTAAAAGCGGTCAAGAGATATAAACCCTCGGAACAGTCAAAATCTATTGTCAGGATATTATTGTCGTTTTTGAGTATAGCAGTAGCGATTACCGCGGTTATTTTCTTCCTGGCTACCGCTGATTTTATGAAGGGCGCTGCGGTAATAGACAGGTGGACCTGGGTAATGGTACTGCTGGCGGCGGCTCAAATTATATTCCTTGCGGGATTCAAAACGCGTGAGAAGGAAAGCCAGCAGGAATAAAAACGGTTGAACGGTCAGTTAACTATTGATATAATGAGCGCATGGTTTTTTCTTCAATGGAATTTCTATGGCTCTTTTTGCCGGTGGTTTTTTTAGTAAGCCGTCTGCTGCCTAAAAAAGCGGTGAACGGTTGGTTGCTTGTTTCAAGCCTTTTTTTCTACGCTTTCGGTGAGCCCGTATACATAGTATTGATGCTGATCTCAATAATTTTTAATTATGGCGCGGGGTTTTGCATCAATTTCTTCAAGGGTAAATGGCGCGTCGTTTCATTGACGGCGGCGGCGATCGTTAATATATTATTGCTCGTGTATTTTAAATATTATGATTTTCTGGTAACGCTAATTAATTCCTTCACGGGGCGCGGGATGCTGAGGCTGAAGGATATCGCGCTCCCTATAGGGATATCTTTTTTTACCTTTCAAATAATGTCATATTTATTTGAATTATACAGAGGAAAGGTAAAACTTCAGAAAAGTCTTTTTAAACTCGCGCTGTATATATCATTTTTCCCGCAGCTCATAGCAGGACCGATAGTCAACTACGCGGATATTGAAAACCAGATTTCAACAAGGAAATTCTCGCCGGAGCAGACTGCATACGGAATTAAGCGGTTTATCTGGGGCCTCTCAAAAAAGGTGTTGATAGCAAACATACTCGCCGCGACGGTCGATGGTATACTGGCAATCGAAATAAACGAGATACCGTCGGGATACCTTTGGCTTGCTTATTTGCTATACGCTATGCAGATATACTACGATTTTTCAGGATATTCCGATATGGCGATAGGATTGGGGAGGATGTTCGGGTTTAACTTTCTGGAAAACTTTGATTATCCGTATCTTTCTGCGACGATGGCGGAGTTTTGGAGAAGATGGCATATATCCCTCTCGAGCTGGTTCCGTTCGAACCTGTATATTCCTCTCGGAGGCAATCGCAAGGGAAACCTGAGAACCGCCGCCAATCTGCTTATTGTCTTTGCTCTGACCGGGCTTTGGCACGGCGCGGGACTGAACTTTTTAGTCTGGGGTCTTTGGCATGGGATTTTTATTGTTGCCGAACGATTTTCATATAAAAAGGAACGCGAAAACGGAATTATCGTTTATCTGAGAAGGGCGGGTACCTTAGTTGTGGTCTACTTTGGATGGATTTTTTTCAGAGCCGGAAGCATTACCACCGCCGTGATGACCATTATTAAGATGTTTTCCTTTTCCTCAGGCAATCCTGATTTTTACTTTCGAACAGTCGGAAGCGGTCTTACATTACTGGCGGCAGCAGTGGCTGCAGCCGGGTGCGGCCCTGCCCAGATTATGATCCCGAAACTAAAGGCCGCGCTCCTTAATGAAACCGGGATAGGGTATATACAAATCGGACTGCTCTCACTGCTTCTGGCTGTATCTATTGTTTTTATAACCATCGGAAGCTATAACCCCTTTATATACTTCAGATTTTAGCGGAGAAAGAAATCGATGACAAAAAACCGGCTTTTGATATTCATCTTTATACTGTTTCTGACCGCTCCTATGCTGATTTTTCCGTTGGTGAGCGGATTTATGAACAATGAAAACCGGGAAAACCGCGAACTCACGACGTTTTCTGAAGTCATCAGCGCGCCGTATCGAAATAAGCCCTACTTTTTCAGACGCTATTTTAACGATCACCTCCCGTTTAAAAATCAGATAATCACCATGCATTCGCTTTTGACCATGCGCCTTTTCAAGACCACGGCGAGCCCGCTTGTCGCGGTGGGAAACGAAGGATGGTTGTTTTTCAACAATATAGGTCTTGACAATCCCGTGAGCGATGTGACGGGGTTGACTTCATACAGCGATGAACAGATGGAGATAATTCTTGAGAATATAAGCAGGAAGACAGAACAGTTGGAAGAATCCGGGATCGATTTCAGGTTGCTTATCATACCTAACAAGGAAGCGGTATACAGCGAGTATCTGCCATCATATATAAATTCACACCGCGCCGAAAAGAGCAGAACAGATTTGTTGGTAGAGTTTTTACTTGATAACGGCAGGAATGTGATTTATCTGAAAGAGGGACTCTTAAAAGAAAAAGAATATAACAGGGTATATTATAAATATGACACCCATTGGAACAGTATCGGGGCATATGTCGCTGCCCGGGAACTGTTTTCAAGTCTGGATATTTCAGCGCCTGAGATCGATGACTGCGATATTGTTCTGTCGGCTCCCGCAAAGGATCTGGCGGTACTCGCGGGCATTGAGGACTTCTGCGTCGATGATTATGGTGCGAAAGTGATATGGACAAAAGAAGCGGTGACATATGAGAGCGTGGAAATAGCGCCAGGGATCATAAAACATACCTCAAACGCTGAGGATAAACGGACGGTAATGGTGGTGGGGGATTCATACTTCATCAGCCTGAGGGGTTATTTTTGTGAACAGTTTTCCGAGGTAATTGAAATCAATCGAAATACCGCGGAGTATGACCCGCAAAAACTAATCGACAAGTATCATCCCGATATTATAATCAGACAGGTAGTAGAACGCTCCAGCTCCACGCTGATGCTCGAGGATATTCTGCGTTGAAACATAAAGCCGGACTGTAATACCGGTATAATACCATCAAAATACGGAGGGAGAAATGAACAAACGCACGCGTTTGCTGAATTGTCTTACAGGAAAGGATTACGATAGAATTCCGGGAAGCTTCTGGCATCACTTTCCGGAAAGCGAATGGTTCGGTCCGACGGCGGTAAAGGCGCATTTGAGGCTCTACCGTGAAGCCGGTCTTGATTTTATCAAGATTATGGAAGAGATACATTACACGTTTGATATAAAATCGGCGATGGATTGGAAACGGTATATGCCGCCGAAAAGAAACGCTCCTGAGCGTGTAGCGCAGCGGGAGCTGATCAGCCGGATAGCCGATGAACTGGCAGAGGAATGCGTAGTTTACACCACGATATTTGACCCATTGAGGACCACTGGATATCCGATGGGATACGACGTCATTGAATCGCATATATCCGAAAACATCAAATCCGTATCCGGCGCTTTTATGGCGATGGCGGAATCAACAGCGGAGTTCGCCGCGGACTGTATCGCGGCGGGCGCTGACGGGATATTTTTCTCCACCAAAGGAGCGGAGAAAGGTCGTTTTTCACCTGAAGTGTTTGAAAGTGTTGTCGAAAATCCGGACAGATTTATATGCGACGCCGCCGCCGAGCGAAGCGCGCTTAATATACTTCACATTTGCGGACTTGATACAGAGCTTAAAAACTACATGGACTTCCCCGCGGCAGCCGTCAATTGGGACTGTCACAGTGGGTGCTATGATCTGAATAAAGGCGCGCTCGTTTTCCCCGACAAGGTCATACTCGGAGGTATGGAAAACCGTTCCGGCGTTCTTGTGAACGGTTCCGAAACGGAAATAAGAGAAGCTGTCAGTGAGATCACAAAGGATTTTAAAGCGGAGAACAGGTTCATTCTCGGCGCCGACTGCACATTACCTGAAGATGTCGAGTATGACAGAATAAGGACGGCTATCGATAGTCTCGGTTAATTCGGGATGTCAGCGACGCTGTCGATGATCAGCCTCGGACGATAAGGGTAATCGGACATAGAAGTTTTGGAAGTAACGCCTGTCAGCACAAGCACCGTATCGAGCCCGCTTTCAATACCGGAAATAATATCGGTGTCCATGCGGTCTCCTATGATTGCCGACTCATCAGAATGCACCCCGAGCCGGCGCAGACAGGAACGCATCATCAGAGGGTTGGGTTTTCCGACAAAATATGCCTGTTTGCCGGTCGCGAGCTCAATGGGGGAGACCAACGCGCGGCAGGCAGGTATCAACCCGGTCTCGGAAGGCCCGGTAATATCGCTGTTTGTACCGATGAGTTTCGCTCCGGCGAGAACAAGAGAGGTGGCGGAACAGATACTTTCATAATTATAATTGTTGGTCTCACCGATGACTACATAATCGGGATTGACGTCATTTATGGTTATTCCGGCGTCGTAAAGCGCGTTATAAAGTCCCGGTTCTCCGATGACATACACCGAACACCCGGGAGATTGGGTCGAGATGAATTTCGCGGTGGCGAGAGCGCTTGTATAAAAATGAGTTTCATCTACATCGAGACCCATACGGTCAAGCTTTTGCTGCAGTTCTTTTGGGGAGCGACCGCTCGAGTTGGTCAAAAACATAAATTGTTTTTCATTGCGGTAGAGCCAGTCCACAAACTCCTTGACTCCCGGGATAAGACGGTTGCCGTGGTATATAACGCCGTCCATATCGCAGATAAATCCGCGTTTTTTTCTTAAAAGTTCCATAAAACCTCATTCCGAATACTTTTAACATTTACCGCAATGCGGAAATCAAACCCGCTAAAAAGTGAATTTACAATAAAATTATAGCATAACCAAGAGCTTAAGTCTAACAGGGTTATTGCTAAACCGCATGTATTTTTGATAAAATCTGTAATAGAAAATATGCGATCACAATGAAAGGAAAAACAATGAAACAGTTTTCGAATTTTTCAATACGTCTGTATACCGAAATAGTATTCGGAAAGAATACCGAGGAAAGGGTCGCAGAACTTATCGGCAAGCACGGCGGAAAAAAGGTATTGTTTGTATACGGCAGCGGTTCTGTAAAAAAATCGGGATTATATGAAAGAATAGTAAATTCGCTAAACGCGGGAGGCGTACCGTTTGCGGAATTGGGTGGGGTACAGCCGAATCCTCTGCGGTCGCTGGTAGACAGGGGGTATGAGCTAGCACTCAAAGAAAAAGCAGACTTTATGCTTGCGGCAGGCGGAGGAAGCGCTATAGACACCGCGAAGGGTATAGCGCTGGCATTAGCGAATGACGGGGATTACTGGCAGTTTTACAACGGGACAGAGGCAAAAAAAATGGCTCCTGTGGGGGTTATTCATACAATAGCGGCGGCGGGCAGCGAGACAAGCCGTTCCAGCGTGTTGGTGGACGACGCGACGCGCCAGAAAAAAGGATTTATGTGGGAACCCTGCCGCCCGGTATTCGCCATAATGAACCCTGAGCTCACCTATACGGTTTCAAAGTATCAAACCGGAGCGGGCGCCGCCGATATATTCGCTCATACATTGTCGCGTTTCTTTATCGTTCCAGACAGTACATTGGGGGATGAATTTGCAGCGGGACTTCTGAGAACCGTTGTTAAATTCGGACCGAAAGCCGTCAGATGTCCGGATGATTATGAAGCGCGCGCGGAACTGATGTTGTCCGGTTCATTCGGCCACAATGACATCACAGGTATCGGCCGTGAAGGCGCGAGAGGCGGGGAACATGCCCTTGAATCCCAGCTCAGCGGTTTTTATGATACCGCCCACGGCGCCGGGCTCGCGGTTCTTATGCCGGCATGGCTGCAGTATATAACCGATCACGGCAATGCCGCTCAGGTAGCCCGCGTAGCCCTGTTCAGTACTATGGTATTCGGAGCGGATCCGGATTTCGCCGACCCGAAAGCGACCGCAAACGAAGGACTGGAGAGGTTCCGTGCTTGGATAAAGACACTCGGAATGCCGCTTACGCTGCGGGAACTCGGTATCCCCGAGGCCGATTTTGATAGTATAATCCAACGCTGTATGGACGCTAACGGAGGAACCGTCTTGAGCGGATATATGCCGCTCGACAGGCAGGCGGTAGTCGAGATATTCAAGTCTGTTATTGAATAAACATACAAAGAAAGGAGCGCGGTATGTCTTTAGTGAACTTTAATTTCGAGAGCCAGTATCTATGCGGAAACACGGAGGTCAGCATTATCCTTCCGGATAAACCGAGGGATGTTGACGCAAAGGACTTCTACGCCAACGGTAAAAAGTACAAGGTACTCTGGCTGCTGCACGGGACTTACGGGGATCACAGCGACTGGGTGCGCAAATCAATGGTCGAGATTTATGCGAGAGAAAAAAACTTGATAGCAGTCATGCCCAGCGGTCTGAACGCTAATTATTCCAACTGGCCGTCATTTATGATGGGCTACAACATGTTCGATTATTTGACTGAGGAGTTGATGCCGCTTATTTTCAATTGGTTTCCCGCCTCTGAAAAGAAAGAGGATAATTTCATCTGCGGACTCTCGATGGGAGGGGGAGGCGCTATTAAATACGCCGTCAACCACCCGGACAAGTTCGCCGCCGCCGCTATACTCTCATCTGCTCCGAAGGATATACGTGAAACCTCAAAAAACCCGCTGCCGCGTGACGCCAGCAGTATAACCAACGCCGGAGGATACGAGTCTTATGTGGAATCCAACGAGAACATCTGGGAATTATTGGCTAAAATTGAGGAACCTGAAAAGTTGCCGAAGCTCTATTTTGTCTGCGGCACGAAAGACCCCATCGCCTATGAGCGGTTTTTGCTGTTCCGCGATTACGCGAAGAAGATAGGTCTCGACGCGGTATTTGAGGAGAAAGAAGGATTCGACCACGAATGGCGGCTATGGAGTCCTATAATGGAACGCGTGTTTGAGTTCTTCGGTCTCGGCGATGCCGAACTCGGAAAACTCTTTTAGCGTTAGGAGGTAATAACTATGTCGCTTGCTAAATTCTCTTTCGAGAGTCAGCATCTGCGGGGAACAACGACGGTCAATATAATACTTCCGGATAAACCCCGTGACACTGAAGCGGAAACTTACTATTCGAGCGGGAGGAAATACAAGGTTCTGTGGCTGCTGCACGGCGGTTACGGCGACGGAAACGACTGGCTCAGAAAATCCATGGCGGAGGTATATGCCTCCGAGAGGAACCTGATAGTAGTTATGCCCGGCGCGCTGAATTCTTTCTATTCGAATTGGCCAAAGTCCATGATGGGATTCAATATGTATGATTTTGTCGCGGAGGAACTGATGCCGCTGGTACATAACTGGTTCCCCGCCTCCGGGGAAAAAGAGGACAACTTCATCTGCGGGCTCTCTATGGGCGGGTTCGGTACGCTTAAGTTCGCTTTAAACCTTCCCGACAAATTCGCCGGGGCAGCCGTACTCTCCGCCGCTCCCATAAATATTCGCGGTTCGGGTTCAGGTATACTGGAAATGCCAATCTTCAGCAACCTTATAGAAAACATCGGCGGCGCGGAAGTTTTTATGGACTCGGAGGATAACACCTGGGATCTGCTGCTTAAAAAGCACAGAGCGAATGAGCTGACCAAACTCTATTTCGCCTGCGGCAAAGAAGATTTCTTATATAAGGATACCTATCTGCCTTTCAAAGAGTATACCGCCGCAAACAGCATACCCATCGTCTTCGAGGAGTTTGACGGGTACGGTCATGAATGGCGGTTTTGGGATTTAACGCTGCAGCGCGCGCTGACATTCTTCGGACTCGACGCGGACGTTGTAAAACC
>Ga0082212_10003013_pt1 | contig 24093 bp, 18 predicted proteins | sample TergutNt197P3_FD_71548 | JGI IMG/M metagenome (GOLD analysis project Ga0082212, IMG submission 71548) | Neocapritermes taracua P3 segment gut microbial communities from Petit-Saut dam, French Guiana - Nt197 P3 | ecosystem: Host-associated > Arthropoda: Insects > Digestive system > Gut ... | reverse complement strand
AAAAAGCCATTGGTCCTTGCGGTCTTCCAGTTCCGATTCCGTCTTGTCGAACACCGGCATTTGAATGTAAATCATCTGGAGCTTTTCGTAAAACTCCTTGCCGTGTTGGTCTTTGAGCGAAACCTCACGGATCAAAATCGGGTTGGGGTCGCTTTTGTCGTAAACGAAATCGAGAATACCAATGAAGTAAACGGTCTTGAGTTCGTAATTCCACTTGCCTTTTAGCCCCTGACTGCGGATGGGGTGCGCGATGTAATAGACGGAACGGTCTTTGAAATATTCCTGTTCCGCTTTCTGCATCTCGACGATGAACTTTTCGCCACTTTTGGCTTCGCAGTAAACATCAAAGACCGCTCGACGATCGCTCTCCGTCACACCGAGCATATCGGGATTTTTGAACGAAAGCGTCTTGATCTGGTGCTTATCCGGCAAAAAAGCGTTCAAAAAGTCGATGAGCAGGTCCTTATTCGCCTCTTCACCAAACAGCTTTTTGAAACCAAAATCCGTGTAGGGATTGATGAATCGTGACATGATGAATTCTCCTACACAAATTGTACGTGATTTTGGCCGAAATGCAAGCAAAAAAGGCACTTTTACCCGATTTGCTCACACTCTCGGCTGTTATGTCACGCGGTTTTTTTCGCTTCCTGTTGGCTGAGTTTGTTGTAGAGTGTTTTGAGACTGATGCCGAGTTCTTCGGCGGCTTTGTTTTTGTTGCCCTTGTGGCGGTCGAGTGCGTTGTTGATGGCTTCGATCTCAAGATCACGCAGGCTTTTACTTTCACCGGGGCGCGTTTCACTTGGGCGCGTTGTGCCACCGTCCGAAATGCGCCCCACTTCGTTGACGACATGTAATCGCGGCGAGGTTTCCGAGGCCACCGGTTGTACTCGCAAGAATGGTTGCGGCAGTGCTTCCGGGCCGATCGGGATTGTGTCCGCAAGAATGAGTGCGTGTTCAATGACATTGGCCAACTGCCGCACGTTGCCCGGCCAGGGATGCCGCTGCATAATTTTATATGCTTCCGCAGTAAACAAATCCCGACCGGAACGCAGCTTCGCCGACACACTTCCGGCGTATCGTTTGGCCAAGTGTTGAATCAGTTCCGGCAGGTCTTCCGACCGCTCACGCAACGGCGGCAGGTGAATTTCAAACGTATTGATGCGGAACCAAAGGTCTTCCCGAAATTCGCCTTCACGCACCATGTCCTCCAGATTGCGGAGCGTCGCACAAACGACCCGCACATCGCGCACGGTCGATTCGTTTTCACCAATGCGTCGCACTTCGCCGCTTTCGAGAAAACGCAGCAGTTTCGCTTGGACGCCTTTGGGCAGTTCGCCGATCTCGTCGAGAAAGAGCGTGCCCTTGTCGGCCACTTCGATCAGGCCGGTGCGATGCTCGTCCGCGCCGGTAAAACTGCCCTTGCGGTGGCCGAACAGTTCGCTTTCGATGAGATTTTCCGGCAAGGCCCCGCAGTTGATCGCCACAAAGGGTTTATCTGCCCGGAGACTTTGGTCATGCACAGCCCGGGCGACCAGTTCCTTGCCGGTGCCGGTTTCGCCGAGAATCACAACGGTCGATTCCGTCGGCGCGATCTTGCCGATCAGATGGTAAACCCGTTGCATGGCCAGCGACGAACCGATCAGCCGGCTGTCACCTTCGATACGTTCGAGTTGGTTTTTGATGGCGAGATACTTTTTGCTCAATTCCCGCCGCATGGCAACGCGGTCGAGTACCGCTTCGATGTCGGCCAGCCGGCACGGTTTCGTCAAAAAATCGAATGCCCCGTTGCGCAACGCCGAAATCGCGGTTTCCATCGTGCCTTTTCCGGTCATGATGACGGCGTCAACGGCCGGGTCAAGTTCGCGTGCCGCTTCGATGACCTCAAGCCCGTTCGCCCCCGGCATATCCAAATCGACCAACAGGCAGTCATAACAATTGCGTTCCAACGCCGCCAGTGCCGTTGTACCGTCGGGACAAACGGTCACTTGGTGTCCCATCCCCGGAAGCTCAAGCCGCATTAGTTCCTGTAACGATAACTCGTCGTCCGCAAACAATATTTTTAAGGATTGTCCCATTTTTTGACCAAAAAAACAGCCTGTACTACTTAGATTACGTATTTTTTTAACAAGAAAACAAAAAGTAGCGAAGTCTAACAACTTTCGCTACTCGTGGCAAGGGAGTTTTTCTGATTGTTTCGGACGCAAGAAATGGCGAATTCTTTTAGAATTTCACAATAACGGAACCGCCACCGGATAATTGGTTCGCCTTCGTTCCGCTTGCGAAAGGCTGGAAGCCGTTGTTGTAATCGGTCCAATCGTAGCGCAGTTCCGGTCGCAGGATGAACCACTTGTTCGGCGTCCAGTTTGCGCCAAGTGTGATGGCACACGAATCGTAACCGTCGAACGTTTGATTGGCAACGTCAAAAATCGTGCCCTTGGCATGTGACCACTCGAATCGAAGCCCCGCCGCCCATGCGTTGTTGATTGTGTAAATCAAGTGTTGGTTGAGGCCGGTGTAATACGCTTTCGTTGTACCGGTGTCGTAACTGTTATCGGCTAAGACACCTTCGATCATGTACATCCACTTTTTATTGAGATTGACGGTGAAGATCAGCGACTGTGCGATTTCCGTTCCTGTGTGATAGTTCCGTCCGAATCGCGTAGCAGCATCGGGGACTCGGTCAAGACCATGTGTCCAACCACAATACAGATTGTACGTCACTTTCAGCCGATCCCAAGGGGTCAGCGTGACGTTACCGAGAAACGCATTGTCGCCGAAGCGGTTCTCGAAACTGTTTTGCTGCCCCGCTACCCAGCCGCCGGAAACGGTCAGGTTTTTGCTCACCGTGTAGTCCACCATGGCACCGGAAACATGCAGCGGCATGTTGAAACAGTTAAAAGCGGCCGTATTGAAAAACGTCGCAACCGCCGGTAAAGCCTCGTGACTCATGCCGGAAGCGAATTTGCCGACGCGGACTTTCATATTGCGATAGCCGACCGTTCCGTAAATTTGCATGAGTGACAAGTTGTAATCGCCGCTTCCCCAACCATGATCGAAAGTTTGGTCGCCGAAACACTGGCCGTATCTGCCGTCGGTCCCGAACAGAAGATCGGTTTGAAATCCCCAGTCGAAACCGCGCGACGTATCGCATCCCTTCATCAAGCCGAGCCACGTTTGATACACGCTTAAATCACTGGGATGTCTTGACATCAGGAGATACGAATTGCCGGAAAAGGCATCCAAACTGCGGTCGAGCGGCGTTGACGCACCGTTATAGGTATTTCGGCTGCCGTGGTTGTTGACCGTGAGACCGGACTGTACCCAACCATACAGCGTGAACTTGTCCAGCAACGAACCGGTTCCACTTCCGCATCCTATCGGACCGCATGGGCTACAAAACGCTTGCTCACATGGGTCGCAGGCTGAATAGTAACAATTGTCCCACGCAAACGAAACACTCGTTGTCAACGAGGCGACCAAAACAGCAACTGCAAATAATCGAGACATGGGATTCCCTCCGTGGCCATGATGTCTAAACAATCTCTATCCGCTTTTCTTCCTGAATTGCGTTCATGAAATCATTTGCCGGTTAAAAACCGAACCGACAAATTTTTTTATCGACCATAACCGACGAGCAAAAACAGGAATTTTGTCCATATGAAAGGTAAAAATTATAAGTCGTTAGGCTGCCACCAGGAAATTTTTCAGACGGAATTTTTTCGGAATTCCGTGTATTCAATTCTTCCGCGAGTTCCTCGCTAAAAAAAGAATAATTGTTCAATTTGTTTTTGGTCAGTTCCTAAGGAAAAAGCTGGCAATTTGTCACCGTTTCCATTATATGTCCTATAATTATTGAAACTAATTTCTGTAATAAAAAAGAGAGGAAAGAAAAGACTATGCGCAGAGCACAAGGTCAAAAACTGATTGTCACTCAAATCGTTGAAGCCGTTAACCGATGCTTTATTACCCCGGCATCATCCAGGTCCAGATTCATTGCCGGACCTCTGATAAAAGTCTGGAACGACCACCTTTTTTTTTTCTCAATTTCCGGTAAAATTATTAAACTCGTATTGATTTGAATTTCCTCACCCCGCAGTTGCAAAATATGTTAAATTCCCCCCCCCATCGACCAAACAACCATTATGAGCAGATTTTTTTCTCGGCAGGAGAACCGAGTGGGGATGCCCATGCGGCATCCTTGATCAAGGAAATCCGCTCTCGCAATCCGCTGATACGCTGTGCCGGATACGGCGGCCCCTTGATGGAACAGGCCGGAATGGAGTTGCATCAAGACCTGACCAAAAAGGCCGTGATGTTTTTGGGAATTGCCGCCTCGCAAATTTACTCGTTTTACAAACTGTACAAACAGACTCGGAAGTATTTTTCCAAAAACCGTGTCAAGGCGGTCGTTTTAGTCGATTACCCCGGTTTCAACTGGTGGGTTGCACGAGCGGCCAAGCAGAGCGGAATCCCTGTTTACTATTTCATGCCGCCGCAACTTTGGGCCTGGGGCGGTTGGCGAGTCCGCAAAATGCGCCGATATGTCGATTACGTTTTTACGACTCTGCCCTTTGAAACCAAATGGTTTCATGATCATGGCTGTCACGTTATTGAAATCGGCCATCCTTTCCTCGAAGAGGCAAAACATCATAAGGTTGATCTGAGTTTTGTGGAAGGTCTCAAAAGCGACAAACAACCGATCCTGACAGTCTTGCCCGGCTCACGCGACCAGGAGATTGCCCACAATTTCGGCGATTTGCTCAACGTGGTCAAAAAGGTTCGGTTGGAAGCCCCGGCTGTACGACCGATGATTGCCGCGTTCAATCAGAAACACGCCGACCGGATCAACCAAATCCTTTCCGAACACGAAATGGCTGTTCCTGTTTACGTGGGGCAGACACAAGAACTGATTCGGGCGGCGCACTTCGCTCTTTGCGTGTCCGGGTCGGTCACCATGGAACTGCTGGCCAACCATGTCCCGACCGTCGTTTATTACAAGATACCGAAGTTCGCACACTACGTACAGAGGTTTTTCCGGCGTACCAGATATATTACGCTTGTCAATCTGCTGGCGGTCGAACACTTTTCGCCCGGCAGTCCGTATTACCCAAAAGACATGAAGGTCATTCCCGCCTATCCGACAGAACGTGACATTGACGACATGCTTTTTCCCGAGTTTCTCGCCTCCGGAGACATGTCTGAAGATGCCGCCGACTACCTCGTGGCCTGGCTGAATCACCCCGAGCATTACGATCTTTGCAGGGAAAAATTACAGCAACTACACAAATCATTGGACACGGCGACTAATCCGTTTGGCATTGCTGCCGATGCCATACTCAAACAAATTCCCGGTGTTGAACACAATGACGTTCAGGATCACGATCCCATCAATGAAGCTGTGCCAGAACAAGATCACAATACGGAGGTCGCGGCGTGGCCTCCTTCCAATGAGATACAATACCCAAAAATTACTTTTTGACAAAGTGCCAGGTACAATAAATGCCGTTCAATAAATTCGGTTTGCTTCCCCGTGTCATTGTGGCGATTGCCGCCGGATTGCTCCTCGGACAATACGTCGATCCGTCGTTCGTCCGTTTTTGCGCGACGTTCAACGCTCTGTTTGGCCAGTTGCTCGGTTTTTCGATTCCGCTGATTATTCTCGCACTCGTTGCACCGGGAATTGCCGAACTCGGGAAAAGCGGCGGACGGCTCTTGGGCATCACGGTTGCTCTTGCTTACGGTTCGACATTCTTTGCCGGATGTTTTGCTTATTCGGCTTGCTCCGCAATTTTCCCGAGTTTAATCGGCGTCGCTACGGAAGCCGCAGGCGATGCTCCTGATTCACTCGGATTGCTTGGAACGTTTTTTTCGATTGAAATCCCGCCGGTGATGGACGTGATGACGGCACTTGTGCTCGCCTTCGTCTTCGGAATCGGCATGGCCGCCAACGGTTCGGAAACACTGTTGCGCGGATTCACCGAAAGTCGGGACATTATCAAAAAACTGATAGCCACGGTCATTGTACCGTTGTTGCCGCTGCATATCTTCGGACTGTTTTTGAACATGACGCACAGCGGTGTTGCCGGCACCATCATCGGCAATTTCGGCAAAGTGATCGGCGTGATTTTCGCCTTGCACCTCTTGCTCCTTTTGATCCAGTTTTCTGTGGCGGGCATAGTGGGACGTCGCAATCCCTTGCGGATGCTTTGGACGATGTTCCCGGCGTATGCGACGGCACTGGGAACGGCATCTTCGGCGGCAACGATTCCGGTGACGCTGGCCTCGGCAAAGAAACTCGGCATCAACAACGAAGTGGCCGACTTTTGCGTTCCGTTATGTGCGACCATTCATCTTTCCGGCAGTATGCTCAAGATCACGGCCACGGCACTGGCGGTCTGTCTGATGAATGGTCTGCCTCACGATCCGGCCCTGTTTGCGGGATTCGTCGCTTTGCTCGGTGTGATGATGGTTGCTGCTCCGGGCATTCCCGGCGGTGCGATCATGGCGGCAACCGGCGCACTTCAGAGTACGCTCGGCTTCAACGAATCGCAGATCGCCCTGATGATTGCGATTTACTTGGCCATCGATAGTTTCGGCACCGCCGGAAATGTGACCGGCGACGGAGCCATCGCGGTGATTGTCGATCGAATGGCAAAAGAAAAACAGTAACCATGCACGGTCGTTTTTCGCCGTAAAATAGAGAAAAAAGCAGGGGATTGCGCTGCGTCCCCAGCTCTTTGGTGCGTAATCGTTTTTTACGATTGCGGTTCTGATTCGGTTACATACCAATTACCCTTTCAAAAACGCCTCGTTACAAACCGGGTCGGTGTGACGGACGGCTGCGTTGTCGTGACAATTGGCCACTTCGGTGAGAATAACGCCTTCGCTTCCGCCGAACTGCCAGTGTCGCGTGCCGACTTTGCTCAGCGGAACGAAAACGCCCGGGTCGGCCGTTGTACAATGCGAAACCGTGACCGTTCCGTTGCAATGGCATTTGGGAACCACGACTTCCGCCGGAAGATTCGCTTCGCCTTCGCCGATGACATAGCTGCGCCCCCAATGAATGGCCCAGCCTTCGTCTTTTTGGGCACAATCCTTGTCCTCGGGAATTTCGTGCCAGTGTTCCGGCAGCATCTGATTCGGCAACAGGAACAAATTCGACAGCATGTAGCTGTATTGACCGGCTACGTGATTGACATACGTGTAACAGGCCAATCCGAGTTCGGTGAAGCGTCCCAATCCGTAATCGAAAACCCAGAGATTTTCACGAAGCCCCGGAAAAATCGGATAACGATGATACGCACAAAGAGCCAGAATCGCGTCTTTCCCTTTCTCTTCGATGAATTTCCCGTTCGCATCATAGAACGAAGCATTATCGAAGGTTGGGAGAACCCGTTGCGGCCTGGTTTGTGTTCCCGGCTGCGGTCTGGTTTGTTGAGCTAAAGCCGATCCGGTCACAGCAACGGCTGCCGTACTTGCGGAAGCGGCCAGTAATTGACGACGCGAGAGTTTCCTGGACATGGTTGAACCTTTCGTAATAAGGGGGTAGGGAAAAGGGAATAGGGGTAAGGGGAAATGACTTTTCCCTTATCACTCTTCCCCAATGGAAATGATTTCAAATTTGCGCAGACCGGCGGGGACTTCGATTTCGGCGATTTGGCCGACTTTCTTGCCGTTGAATCCGCGTCCAAGTGGCGAAGTCGAGAGAATTTTACCTTCGTCGAAATCTTCCTCGCCCGCCCCAACCAGTTCATATTCCTCGGTCATGCCGTTACTGAGTCGCTTGACCTTAAACCTTACGCCAAAACGGATTTCGTCTTGCGGACCGGTTGAGGCATCCATAATGACCGCACGAGTGAGTTTGCCTTTCAGTTCGTTGATTCGCGCCTGCAATAACCCTTGGCTTTCTCTGGCACCGTGATATTCTGCATTTTCCTTGAGGTCCCCTTCGGCACGGGCTTCGGCAATCCGGGCGACAATGACCGGCATTTCCTCCTGCTCCATACGGTCAAGGTACTGGCGTAATTTGTTGTACCCGTCGCGGGTCATCGGAATGGAATCGGACATGATGTTAGTTCCTGAACCAATAAACAATTGAAATCCATGACGCAAATTGCGTAACCAACTTATCATTTTACAGGATATTGTGTGAAATACAAGCCAGCATTCCAACCCTCGCCAGTGGGCTGGTACTACCCCGTCAAAGCTTATTTTGTGAATGGCCGTTGGGAACGCACTGACTCTTAGCGATCTTGGCGTCTCTGCGTCTTTGCGTGAAAAAAAACCGTGAATGGTAACTTTTTTCCTATAGCGTCACTGACAGAAAATTGTTAAACTCCGCAAAGAAAATGAGGTTTTGGATTATGAACGAACTTTTTTTCTCAGGAATAAACATGGATTGATATGTCAAAGCTGATGATAGCCAGGAAAATTCTTTTACTTGTTATTGTTTTAACCTTATGTTTTGAAATGGGTTGCGTAAGACGCAGGATGTGCATTCGCACCTTTCATGAAGGCTATTCGCAGCCAATCACCGGGGCGATGGTTTATGTCAATAAGCGGCCGGTTGGCAGCACGCCTGTTTCCTGTGATTTTACTCATTACGGAACAATGGAATTTACGGTCATCAAAGAAGGTTACGAACCCTTGACGGAATATCGCAAGGTTCGTGCCCCGTGGTACCAGTGGCCTGGAATCGATTTCTTTTCGGAAGTTGTTTGGCCGCAAAAGATTACGGATACGAAGCAAATTGATTTCCAATTGAGACCGGCACGGATTCACACGCAGGATGAGTTGATCGACCGAGCCGAGAGTATGCGACGGGAATCGCAATCTCTTGCCACGTTTCGGACAGATAGCGGAACAACGACAGGAATTATCAACCCGGTGACGACTTTGCCGTTTGGTGGCGAAATGCCAAGCAGTTCCGATTCGGTGATCGCACCGTCCAACCCCTATCGAAGCACGGACACCGCACCGACCGGTGCAGGTTCCGTCGGACCACCTGTAACTCCCTTTGTCAACAACCCGCAGTAGGGCGGTCGCGTCATGCATAAGGTAGGGCAACCTCACCGTGACCGCAGCAACGGTGCTTTAGTCAAAATGAGTGTTTTAGAAAAAATATATCACAGATAGTTACGAAAAAACAACAAAAATGCTCTTTTCCTGAAGGGCAGTTTTTGTTATGAATCCCATTATAGTTTAAACATAAGCTGGTAAAGCACATTTAATATTCACCTGAATAAAAATGGCGTTGATAAACTCAAGGAAGAGAAGCAGCTAAACAATGAAACGAAACAAGTTTTATTATTCAATCGTTCTGCTATTGATCGTCGGAGTCGGTAGTACCTTTGTTGTTGGACAAAGCAACGATTTTCAAAAGATTGACACAACGCCACGAAGACTTCGGTCGTCATTGCCTCCGGTGACAACCACATCGTCTGGGAACCAGAATGCGGCACTGCCGTCCTACCAACCTCAGAATCCTCCGCAAGTCTCAGGTGGGCCAGTGGTTATCGCGGCAGCTACATCACAGGGACAGGCCTCACAACAAACGCGGTTGGTTTCGCACGATGCCGAAGAAGGTGCCGAACTTATGACCCGTCCGGCGGTGAACAATGTACCGAGAGTACCGGAGCAAAATGTTCCGGTCTCGGCAACAATCCGGCAGTCAAGCGATGTGACGGGGGCCGTGACCAATTCAGCAACCGAACAACAATCGCGTGGAACAATGTCGGTAGTCGGCAACGGGAACTGGAGTCATCAAGATGATGTGCCGGAGCATGTTTTTCAGGGAATCAGTCAACTCCAGGAACCGGCTCAACCACCCATGATGCCTGCACTTGGACCGATACCCGGAAATGGCGGAACGCCACCGGCACCAGTCATGCCGAACATGCCCTCTTTGTTTGGTACGTCGCAAAGTGAACCCCAAGGCAATCTTTCGACGCGAATGGACATGAATCTCGCTCCGCCGGGCAACAATCCCGGTGTGCCGAATGTAGGAGAGCAGGGGGGGCTCGTTCCGTTTCAGCCGTTACAACCCGGCCAAGTTCCGCAGTTTGAACCGCGAGTCAATGTGAGTGATTTAGGCAACATTGGTAATCAACCTGTAGATGAACCACACGATCAAATCCGCATGTCATTTGGCAATCCGTTGCCGCCCATCAATGCCCAGACGGACGATCCAGACAACACGCCTCTGATGCTGCCGGACCAATTTCCCGGTCAACTTGCCGTACCGGAAGAGCAAATCGCCCGAAACGCTTCGGTACCGATTGATGTCCGAAATGACGGGGCTTCGTTGCAACTCGGTCCCTCCCTGATCGGGCAACAAGGTGTTTCTGACTATCAAGAAGGAACCGGCCTGCCTGGTTCGGGAGAACTGGCCGGTGCGCAAGTCCCAAAACTGGTCATCGAAAAAATCATGCCGCCAGAGGTGCAAATGAACGAACCGATGACGGTCACCATTGCGATTCACAACACCGGTTCGTCGAAGGCGAAAAATGTCGTGTTGACTGATCGTTTGCCAAAGGGAGCCAGATTTGTCGAAGCCGGTTCGTCAGGAACGCGAACCCAAAACGGTGAAATCACTTGGCAATTGGGCGATCTCGGCATCAACGAAGAACGGGTTGTCGAAATGACTCTCGTACCGACCACCGAAGGGGAAATCGGAAGCGTGGCGACAGCGACTTTCAGCGTTGAAGCTTCGGGCAGCACGCGCGTCACGAAACCTGCTCTGACGATGGAAGTGAACATCGTGAGTGAAGAGCATCTTGTCGGCGGCGAATTGGTTTTTGAAATTGTGATTTCTAACCCCGGCACAGGCATTGCCCGAAATATCACGCTCGAGGAATTCGTTCCTGAAGGTCTTTCGCACCCGACGGGCAAGAAATTGTCGGCCACGCTGGGTGATTTGAAGCCGGGTGAAGAAACGAAGCGGCGACTCACGTTGAAATGCGAACGTCCCGGTGAAACGATTAATTATCTTGTCGTCAAAGGAGAAAACGACCTCTTTGTCGAGAGCAAAATGCCGGTCATTGTGCTGGCACCGGGATTGTCACTGGATATTGCCGGGCCGAAAAACCGCCTTCTGGAACGCAAATCGACTTACGAACTAATGGTTAGCAATCCCGGCTCGGCAGCGGCACGCGACATCGTTCTGATTGCGAAACTACCCGCCGGAATTGATTTCGTCAGCACAGATTCAAAAGGAGCTTATGACCCCGAGTCGAACACTGTGCATTGGTCGCTGAGTGAATTACCGGCACAACAGTCGGGCAAAATTGAATTGGTGACACTACCGCGTGCCATGGGCGATTACAAAATCGAATTCTTCGGACGCGCCAGAGGGAATTTGCAAGACGATGCGTCATATGAAGTTTCCGTGGACGGCATCGCGTCGCTGGGATTTGAAATCATCAACAAAGTGAGTCCGGTCGAACTGGGGCGCGAGGCGATGTATGAAATCCGCGTCTTCAACCGAGGAACAAAGGCGTCGTCCAATGTCTCCGTCCGCGTGCAGTTCCCGAACGACATGCGATTTGTGGCCGCAGAAGGACCGACCCAACACAACGTGACAGGGTCAATCGTCGAGTTTGACAAGATGTTCCAACTCGCGCCGGGTGACGACAAAGCGTATCTTGTCCGGGCACAATGTCTTGCAACGGGCGATCAGCGGATTGTGGTGCAAGTGCAATCGGACGAGATGGAAAAACCTGTGACCAAAGAAGAAAACACCAACGTTTACGGTGACGAATAAATGAGCTTTGTACTGTGCCTATGGCCCGGTTCGGGTGGAATATTGCGGCAAGGGCGATGGTCTTTCCTGGCGATTGCCGTGGTCTATGGCTTTGCTCTTTGCGGGGTGGTGGCCGTCAATTTTTATTGGTCGGAATTACTCACCGGCAAACTCCGCTTGGGGACTTATGCCATGTTGGGGCTCCTCTGGCTCGTATTGAACAGCAAAAGTGCCCGCTTGGAAAAACGTTGCAATACCCTGCGATTGCCGCCCCCACCGGAAAAAGACACCTTGCCCGATGCACAACAGCATTATCTGCAAGGAAACTGGTTCGAGGCCGAATGTTGCCTCACGATGGTTTTGCGGAAAAATCCGCGTGACATCGAAGCCTTGCTCATGCTGGCCACGCTCTATCGTCACAAAAAACGTTATGACGAGGCCGGAAGCCTGCTACGGGAACTGGAGCGACTTGAAGACGCAATTCCCTGGAAATTTGAAATTCGCTCCGAAAAACGCAAGCTTATCACCGCAAACGCAAGGCGGTTGAAAGAAGCCAAAAGCAACCGCATCACCAATAGTTCAGAACGGTTTGATGAAAAAGAATGTTCGACAGAGTCGTTAAAATCCAAAAAATCAAAACTATCGGAATCTTTTGATGCAAAATACGAAAGACCGGAAGACGAAATTGACGATAGCGATTATGTCGACATATCGAAACGACAACTCGCGGCATGACATTTGTCCAGAAATTTGAAAGCAAGGCAACGGATAACATGAACACAAGGGATTGTAAACGCTCGTTCAAAACTGCGTGGATGACAATGTGCTTTGTTTTCATGTTGATCGGGGTGCTTTGCCTGACGACCGGTTGCCAAGCGATGTTGGCAACGTTTTTGCTGTTGACCGGTGCCAATGAAACGAAAGCGAAATACAAGTTTTTCAAAGGTAAAAAGGTGGCCGTTGTCTGCTTGGCGGAAAATATGACCAACGCGCGCTATGACGATGTGCCGCGTGATCTGGCCAAGCTCGTCGGAATGCACCTGACACAAAACGTCAAAAAGATCGAAATCATTCCGACGGGAACAGTCAATCGGTGGCTTGACCGTCACGATAACGAAGTCGAAGACTTTCAGGAATTGGGAAAAGACATGGGGGCCGACATGGTTCTTGTCGTTTACCTTGATTCTTTTGAAACGTCGTCGCTCTCATCGCCGGGGAGTTATCAGGGACGTGCAGGCACGTCGTTTACCGTCTATGACGTAAAAACCGGTGCTTCCCTTGCGAGTGAATCGTTGCCGGAATTTGTCTATCCGCCCAATTCTCGCTCAATGGCGTCGGATATCAAGGAATCCGAGTTCAAAAAACGGTATCTGGTTCAATTGTCGAGAGCCATTTCCTGCTTTTTCTATTCGTATGACCACCGCCAACTCATGGCAATGGATGCCCACTCCGAACTGGGGCTGTAAATCGAGTGGAGTTTGGAGTGTGAAGTTCAAACGCTCCTAACTCCTTACTTGTCTCTTACCTATAGCCGCTTGCAACGCACACATCCTATATGATATAATTACAGTGTGGTCTTGAAGAGGGGGTATGGGAAAAGCGATGAGTGTTTTCCCACTTCCCACTTCCCACATACCCCTTTTCCCTTACTTGCAGGAGAAACGCAGATGAATCGACGACATTTTATGAAACAATCGGCATTGGGAATCGGCGCGGGCGTTACCGTTTTGCGATCATCGGCTTCCGTTTTCGCACAGCCGGCCAACAACAAAGTCAACCTCGGCTTTATCGGTTGCGGCGGACGAGGCACGCAACTGCTTGGCGACTTTGTGAAACGGAACGACATCAATGTTTTGCACTGTTGCGATCCCTTCCGTGACCGTGCGGAACGCGCGGCCAAAATCATCAGTGATTCGCCGCTCAAACAAACGCCAAGTGTCACGCAAGACATGCGTGCCGTGTTGGACGACCCCAAAGTCGATGCCGTTGTCTGCGCCCTGCCGGATCATTGGCACGCATTGGGCTGTATCTTGGCGTGTCAGGCCGGGAAGGACGTTTACACGGAAAAACCTGCCTCCCATTCCGCGTGGGAAGGTCAAAAGATGGTCGAAGCCGCCCGAAAATACAAGCGTATTGTTCAGCACGGGACGCAATGCCGAAGTGCTCCGTACTGTAAGGCCGCTAAAGAGTACCTTGCATCGGGCAAGCTCGGCAAAATTCATTATGTGCGGGTTTACAATATGAAGGAATGGGGAAACTTCCAACTCGCTCCCGCGACGACCGTTCCTGAAGGCTTCGATTGGGACCGCTGGCTCGGCCCCGCGCCAATGCGACCGTTTGCGCCGAATTACACTTCGGTTTGGCATCATATTTGGGATTTTTCGTCCGGCGATCTTATCAATGACGGCATTCACCAACTTGACCTTGCGCGTATGTTGATCGACAAGGAACTGCCGAAGTCGGCCTACTGCGTCGGTGGACGGTTCAATTCCCAGGGCGACGCCGAAACGCCGGACACGCAGATGGTCACATGGGAATATGACGACCTTGTCATGACGTTTGAATTGACGCTCTACACGCCGTATATGCTAAAAATCGATCCCGAAGTTCGCGATAACGACATGTTTCCGTATTGGATGCAATGTGCGACGCGCATTGAGGTTTACGGCTCCGAAGGACTCATGCAGATCGGTCGTCACGGCGGCGGTTGGGAAGTTTTTATCAGAACGAAGGACCGCAAGCCCGTCGTTACGGATTCCATGCACGGCCGCTTTCCCGACCCGGAACACAAGGAAAATTTCCTTGCCTGCGTTCGCAACCGGGAGTTGCCGAATGCCGACATCGAAATCGGCCACCGCAGTACGCTGCTCGCTCACTATGCGACGATTTCCTATCGGCTCGGCGGACAAAAGCTGCTCATCAATCAGCAAGACGAAACGATCACCGACAACCCCGATGCGATGAAACTCTTCAAACGCGAGTACAGAAAACCTTACGAAGTGCCGGAAAATGTTTGATTTAGAGGTAAAAGGCAGGGCGGTCACGCCGTAACCGTCGTGTCGAATTATATTTTCTCAAGGGTGCCTCTATAAACACCATTGTTTCAATTTTTGGAGAAAAATTCCGTTTCTCTATTCATTTTGTCTCTATTCCCATTCCGGATTGATCTTGTCATTATTTTCGAAAAGTTCATCAAGCCTGGAACGTTGGTGAATACGGATGAATACGATATTTATTGTCGATTGACGGAGTGGGGTTACGCCCCCCCCGGGGATTTCGCAGGAACGCCTGCCCGCCAACGCGGAAATTCATTCCTCCGAAGCCTGGTCGAAGCCCTCGTCAACATCAACCCGGTTTCGGAATAGAGCCAAACGGAAAATACGAGAGTTTTCACTAATTTAGCGCAATTGTGACGACTGCCGAGTAGCCACATCGCCGCTTGGAAATATCCGAGGATTTTTAGAGGTCCCTTTATATGGTTCGCGTCAAAATCAACCGGCTGTACCCCGCGCTAACGGACAACTACTTCGCAGCATGGATTTCGGCCAACATGCCGAGCGTTTCGTGGACTTCAGGGATTTTGGTGAAACCAATGGTCATGGCATCAACGGTGCCGATTTTTGCGATGAATTCGAGCGACTCGCGGCGTTGCGACGCTTCGGTGCAGCGGCCTTCGCCAAAAATTTTCATGCCGAGAATGCCGACGCCCTTGTCGTGCAGTTCCTTAATCACCGGCACGACTTTGTCCGGATCGTCGTCCGTCAAAAAGTCGGTGCCGAAGGGATTGATGCGGACAAGCACAACATCCAACTCGTCAACTTCCCGACATTTTTTGAAAGCATCCAGCGAGTGGCACGAAATGCCGATGGCTCGGACACGTCCGCGTTGTTTTTCGTCCTTGAGTGCTTTCCAGGCACCGGCACGTTCCTCCGGCCAACGATCGTTGGTCATGCAGTGCATCAGCACCGCGTCGAGATATCGCGTTTCCAGTTCATACAGATAACGATCAATGTCCGCCTTGACCCGTTCTTCGCTGGGCGAAGGCGTCTTGGTCAACAGGAAAAAATCTTCGCGATTCCAGCCGCGCAAGGCATGTTGCACATAAACATGCGTTCGATAATTTTGTGCCGTGTCGATGTAACGTACGCCCTGGTTGAAGGCGGTATGCATCAATTCGATGAAGGCGGCTTCGCCCATGTCGTAATAGGGACGACCGCCCGTCATGCCGGTTCCCATGCCGAGGATACTCGTTTCGATGCCGGTTTTACCCAGTTTGCATCGTGGGAAACCGTTCGGAAAATACTTGATGGCGGCCTCGTCATTTGGCACAAGAGCCGGTGCCGCTTGGACAGTCGGCGAGGAGTTGCCCTGGGGATGAAGTAACGAACCGACAGCCGCTCCGACAGTCGAAGCTGCGGCAACAAAACCGCGTCGTGTGACGTTGGACATAAGATGCTCCTTGTTGTTAAGGTGGTAATAAATACTTCAGCGCAATTTATCAGATTTTTTCAATCACCATCGCATTCGACCGCCCGGTGCGCGAATGGTTAAGCGTCAACACCCGTGTTTTGTGACAGGGTTGCGGCGAACCATGCACAACATTGATTGGACAGTCGTCGTCCGGTTTTTCATAATTTCGCGTCGGAGGAATAAGCCCCTTTTGCAGGCCGATGACCGAAGCGATCATCTCAATGACACCGGAACCGCCGCCCAAGTCGCCGAAATGCCCTTTCGGTGCGGTAACGGGAACGTCACCCAGTTCGTCACGGATGGCCTCGGCCTCGATGCGGTCTTCCCATACAGCCCCCATGCCGTCAGCGTTGACATGGCTGAGTTCTTCCGGCTTGCAATCGGCATCACGCATCGCTTGGCGGATGGCTTGACGGATACTCTGGCCGGTGACCGATTTTTGGTATATAGCCGACTCAAAAGCCTGAGCAAATCCAATGATGCGGGCGAAAGGTTTCGCACCGCGAGCATCGGCGGTTGTACGGGCTTCAATCACCAACGAGCCGGAACCTTCGCCCAATACGGTTCCCTGTCGGTCGGCATCGTAGGGACGCGGTTGCTCGTTCGGGTTACCGGTCGTCGGTGCCAGATTGTGCGTTCGTCCTCGTGCAAGAAAAACCGGGTTGACCCGATTGCCGACCCCGCCGCAAATCATGGCATCGGCCTGACCGCGTTCGATGGTGCGTACCGCTTCGGTAATCGCCGAAAGGCTCGAACTGCGTCGCAACGTGACCGTGTTGTTCGGCCCGCGTGCATCAATGGCGATGGCCAGTTGTCCCGCCACAAGATTCGGCAGATATTTCAGCATCCAGAGCGGGAAGATTTTCGGAAGCGCATCCGAACCCCAAAGCGAAAATTCGATGCGGTCGTCGATTTTACAGGTTTTGAAGGCATCGACCAGTTCGTCGAGTTCCAACCCAATCAAATCGGAACCGAACACGATGCCAAGCCGGTCGGGGTCAATGGTCGGTGATTCGCAGTTGACGACCAGTCCGGCGTTATCAATGGCGTGTAACGACGCGATGTAGCCAAGTTGGATGTCGCGGCTCATGTTTTTGATGTTTTTTCGCGGTTTGACGAAATCTTTCGCCCTGATGTCCGGCACGATACTGCCGAACAGCGGCGCATGGCCGGAATCAAAGGTCTCAACAACCGATACGCCGCTACGCCCATCGCACAAGGATTGCCAATAGCTGTCCAAGTCGTTGCCAATGGGGCTCAAGATGCCCATGCCGGTAATGACGATTTCTTTGGTGATCATAAAAAAGGGATCAGGGAGCAGGGAACAGAGGGCAGGGATAGGATAAACGTAAGCACTGAATTCCTGATCCCTTCCCCCTAATCCCTGCCCCCTTTCTTTACTCCAAACTCTTTTTGTAAACGCGATAAGTCTTGTAACGTTTTGCTCCGATGCGTTCGATAATGCGATTGACTTTGTCGTTGTCCTCATCGGTCCAGCTCAGCTCGCCGCCCGTAAATTGCCTTGTATTTTTCCCGTAATTCAGCGTGTCGATGATTAACCGCTCGGCAACTCCCCGTTGACGATATTCCGGTAAAACGCACAACACCATCATCCGCGCCGTTTCAATCTTTTTTATTTGCTGAAAAAAACGCCACAAGCCGATGGGAAGTCCCCACCAAGTCAGGCGACCATTGAGCGGTCTGATTGCTTCGTTCAAATCGGGAACCGTAATCGAAAAACCGACAGGCTGGCCGTCTTTTTCGGCGATGAGAACCATGTTTTCATCGGCAAACAAACTCAACTGCTTTGCGAAGTATCGCACTTCCGGTTCCGCCAGTTCGACACAAGCCCACCACCAGTTCTTTCGGGCATCATCATAAATTTGGATACAGCGTTGTACGTCCCGTGCAAAGTATTTCCGGGAAAAAGGCCGAATCGTGATGTCTGCATTTCGCGACGCCACACGGTCCATAAAGGGTTGCCATTTCTGGACAATGTCGTAAGGGTCTTCAAACCACCAAGCGTACAGGTCTTTGTCTTTCTCAAAACCCCATCCTTCGATGAGCGAGGAATAATAGGCTGGATTGTGCGGCATCATCACGCGCGGCGGCATGTCAAAACCGTCAATCAGCATTCCGCACTCGTAATTGGTCGAAAACATGAGCGGTCCCATGATCGTGTCACGCCCCTTGTTGCGAACCCAAGCAGCTGCGCGGTCAAACAAAGCCCCCGCGACATTCGGGTCGTTGATCGATTCAAAAAAACCGAAATTACCGAGTTTTGCGTTGTTTTGCTCATTATAACGCGGGTCATCCGAAGCAAGAATGCGTCCGACAACCTGTCCGTCTCGGATGGCCAGAAATTTCGCCGCATCCCCATGCTTAAAAAATGGGTGGTGTTTTGGACTAAGCGTGGCTTTGATGTCCCATTTCAGCGGCGGAACCCAATGGGGATCATCCCTGTAAATCTGCCAAGGCAAATCAACAAACTGGTTCAGTTGCTTTCGTGTTGTAACTTCTTGAATGATCACAATGAACGGTTGGGGTTGAAAAATCAAATGGTGGAAAGGTACATAAGTTATTGACCGAGCAAAGCGAGCGAATCCCTTCCGATTTCGGGGTAATCGTAAATGCGGAAGGTCTTGTTGCGAATGGCACCGCCTTTTTCGAGGCTGCCGCGGGAAAAGCGATTCGACTCCAATACCCAGGAAAACTCCGCTTCCTGAATCCCCGACTCAATCGCTTTCGGGACAAGTCCTTCGAGCAACAGCAAGGCTAACCCGTGCATCTGGTATTCGGGCAACACATTGGTACTGATGACGCGGATACGCTTGATTTGGTCTTTATGTCGCAATAATTTCAGGAAACCGAAAGGGAACAGCCGCCCGTTGATTTCCCGGATGCGCGGGTTGTAGTCTGGCAACCCGAAGGCCGCACCGACCAACTGGCCGTCGATTTCGACACCGATTGCAAGTTCAGGGACGATCAGGTATTTCAGCCCGGCAGTCATGGCTTTGAGTTCCGCGTCGGACATGGGGACAAACCCCCAAGTATTGGTCAGGGAACGGTTGTAAATATTCAAAAACAGCTCGACATCGCGAGTGAAGTTGCGGCGGTCAAGCGGCCGGACGACAGCCCCTGTTTTTTCGGCAATGATTTTTGCCATGGGGACAAAACGCTCACGGATTTTCGGGAGCATTTCGATCTTACCCCAAAAAGAATAAAGGTCCTGCGATTTGCGAAATCCATAGTCCTCAAGCAAACGCTCGTAATATGGCGGGTTGTAAGTCATCATGAAAAAAGGGCTTGAGTCAAATCCGTCAATCAGCAACCCCAACGTATAATTGAGGGACGGGTTGACCGGCCCGCGCATGATGGTCATCCCTTTATTCTTGAGCCAGCCAAACGCCGCATCAAAGAGGCCATGCGACACTTCGGTATCGTCAATTGACTCAAAAAAACCAAAAAAACCGATGTTTTCTTTGTAACGCTCAATATGGCCGCGATTGTAAATGGCCGCTATTCTCCCAACGGTTTCCGAACCTTTGACAGCCAGAAATGTTTGGCATTCATTACGTTCGTAAAACGGGCATTTCGTATAATTGACGAGCGATTTTTGTTCCCCACGAAGCATCGGAACCCAAAACGGATCATTTTTATACAATGACCACGGAAATTGTAAGAACCGTTTCTTATCGCGGACGGACTCAATTTGAATGATTTGAATTTCGCTCATATAGCAAAACGATGGGATTATCCATTCTCAATAGTATTCTGGCTCAAAATGCTACGATGTGTTTGTCAACATTAACATCGGAATGCATATAGCTTTCTCATTATATCAATTAGTCAAGCATAGGAAAAGCTATGCTTCGTTTTTTTCGTATTGATTTTGCTTATGATCGCTCTTGTTTTTCCTGACGACCTGACTACAATAGACATGTTCCATAACCCTTTGTTTGGATTTTGGTCTTGCTTCGCAGTCGGAAATTGATTATGATTCAGGAGTATAACGATTTCCGACCGCCACGTCAAGGAAGATATGATGGAACGCGCAAAAAAAGCACTGAAACTGCCAAATCAACAATTCAAACGCAACATCGGAACCACCAAGCCGGTTTTCCAAAAAATGATGCGAGTCTTGCAAGCCGCTTACGAAAAACAACACGAAACAGGAGGAAAACCGCCAGACCTTAGCGTCAGTGACAAACTCCTCATCACACTGCAATACTACCGCGAATATCGCACCATGGAACACATCGGCATTGATTACGGTTGCTCCAAAAGTTCCGTCAGTCGCTCCATCCATTGGGTCGAACAGACATTGTCCGCCGACGGACAGTTTCAGTTGCCCGGCAAGCAGGCACTTCAAGACGGCACTCCGAAAACCGTGGCCGTTGATGTGACGGAGCATCCCATTCATCGTCCAAAAAAGAGTTGTTTGGTTCGAGTACGCATTGTTGTTTGGTTTGAGTACAAACACCCAAGAACAGTGGTATTCCGGCAAGAAAAAGCGACATACCATCAAGTCACAGGTCATTGCAGGTACCGTTTCCCGTTTGATTTACGATGTCAATGATGCACCGGGCAGCGTTCATGGCGTTCGTATTCGAACCAAACAACATTGTACGTTGTGTAAGACGAGTTTGCTGATATTGGCAACGTGTTTGACGGTGCTGATCTTGGCGGACAGTGGTTATCAGGGCATTTACAACTATTATGCTGGGAGTTTGATACCGATCAAGAAGAGTAAAAACAAGGCGTTGTCGGAGGAGGATAAGGCGTTCAATTTGGAGTTGTCTCGCCGACGGATTGTGATTGAGAACATTAATGCCAAGATCAAGGTGTTCAAAATCATGACACATCCTTACCGCAACCGGCGGCACAGTCACCTGTTGCGAACGAAACTTGTCTGTGCCATTCTCAACGCCGAAATCCCAGCGTGAGGGTTATGGAACATGTCTAATGTAAATACCGTCGTGTCTTGGAGTGACGTAAATTCTTTTGTAGTACAGTTTTATGCAAAATAATCAAACTGTGTCAGGTGAGGCCATGCCCGAAGAAAAAAAAGTTTTGGTCGTTTCCAAGTCGCAAGGGGAAGCTGCGCAAATCGTCCAACCTGTCGTCGGTGAGGGTATTTTCGAGTATGTCGATTCCCCCGAAGCGGCTATTTCGCGGCTGTGCAATCACGATTTTCTCGGCGTGTATCTGCATGGCGACATGATCGGGGAACTGTTTCGTCAACAAATCACAAATGATATTTACTCTTTGGCTGACAATCTCCCCGTCGGTGTGGCTTTGCTGAATGATAAACAGTGTATGATCTGGTCGAACAGGCGATTTCATGCTATTGCCCAAAAAGAACCTGAGCAAGGGGAATTTCTTTACAAAGTTCTCGATAAACCGAATGTCAGCGGACCAGTTTACCCGCCATTCGCGGTTGCAAGGTCGTCGAAAGAGCCAGTGGTCACCCGTCTTGAGAACCTGAAAGGCCGGGATTATCAGTTCCATGTCGTGCCGTTACTTAACGTACACAATGAAATCTATGGGTTCCTCGCAGTTCTTGAAGACATTTCGGAACTGACAAAAATCAATCGCCAACTACAAGCCTTGCACAATGCCGTCGGAGGATTGGTCGATCTGGCTCCGAATGAATTGTTCGAGATGAGTGTTGATGACCGGATCGAACTTCTCAAGTCCAATATTCTCAAATTTATTGATGAAATCCTGAATGTCGATGTGATCGAAATCCGCCTTTTAAATCCCGATACGCAGGAACTGGTACCGCTGTTGTCTGTGGGAATGTCGCCGGAAGCAGAAACGAGGCAATTGTTCGCCGAAGCATCGGGGCACGGCGTAACCGGATTTGTCGCCAAGCTGGGCAAAAGCTATTCCATTGACGACACACGGGACGATCCGATATACATTCCCGGTGCAAGAGATGCAAAATGTTCGATTACCGTACCGCTCAAATTTCACGACCAAGTCATCGGTACGCTGAATGTCGAAAGCCCGATTCCACGAGCGTTTACGGAAATGGACCAACTCTTGATCGAGGTCTTTTCCCGTGATGTGGCAGTCGCGATTCATACGCTTGATCTGCTCGCGGCGGAAAAAATCGGAACGGCTGCCGCCAGTGTCGAGGCCATTCACAGCGAAGTCGCGCTGCCGATCGACCAGATTCTCGCTGATGCCATCAGCCTCTATGAACGTTACATCGGGTTGGAAATTACGCCCGAATTGAAAGAGAAGTTCGAACGCATCCTGAACAATGCACGACGCATCAAAACGGTGATTCACCACGTTGGCGCCAAGTTGACTCCCGGCCAGGCGCATCCGACTCCTCCGGGACAGTCCCGTCCGTTACTCAACCAAAAACGTATCCTAGTCGTCGATGACGATGACGATGTGCGACGTTCGGCACATCAATTGTTGGTCAATTACGGCTGTGTTGTCGAAACGGCCACTCACGGCGAATTGGCACTCATGCTGGCGAAAAACGGAAATTATGACCTTTTTATCGGAGCGATCAAGTTACCCGACATGAATGGTTATGATTTCATGCTCCGCCTGATTGACTTGCTGGGGATTGATCCTCCTCCGTATATTATGATGGTTGATTTCGACTATGACAGCAGCCATACCCGGGTGAAGGCAAACCAACGCGGGTTGCGAGCTGCTCTCTTCAAACCTTTTCGACTCGACCAGTTGCTCAACACGGTCGAGCGGGTTTTGCAACCACCCTGCCAACCGCCTATACAATCTCCCCCGCTTGACGAAACCATTCCGGTGTCTTAGAATAAAAAAATGAAATATTGTGCTGTTTTTTGCACAACAAATTCATCTTCACTATCGGGGCGTAGCTCAGCCTGGCTAGAGCGCTACGTTCGGGACGTAGAGGCCGGAGGTTCAAATCCTCTCGCCCCGATTTTTGTCAGTTGTTAATGGGTAATTGGTTATAGATTTAAGTAACTATTAAGTATGGCGTAACGTAACCAAAGAATTGTATAGTCTATACAATTTTAGGGAATAACAACCATGCAAGTCCCCAAACGCTGTAGGCAAAAAACCAAGTTTAGTGCTTTGTAAAATTTAATTTTTGGGATAGAGGCAGGGCGGTCACGTCGTGACCGCCGCCGAATTGTTTGAGTGCTACCCAAATTTTAAAAATTAACAAAGCACTAGTGACCTAGCTTTTGTCCGTCTGAATAGTCAAAAGCATTATTTTAGGTGTTTATGGTACACCAGAATCAGAGGAAAATTACCAGCGAATTATCGCCGAATGGTTGGTATCCGAACAGACGCCAACCACGTCTAAAACCGAGATAACGGTAAACCACATTGTTACCGATTTTCTGGAACTCGCCGAAACTTATTAGAAGCAGTTTCATAACTTGTTTGTTTAATCATCATACAAGCGAGTTGAGTATAAGCGTGAAACATCGTAATTTTTCGATCATAACGCACGACGAGGCCGATTGCAGAAGTACACCGAGCGGAACGCTTTGCCCATACGCAACCACCATAAATTTTGTTCCCTTGCCGCGTTTGGTCTTGCCGGCTTCAACTCCCCTTCTCGTGCTTTGCATGGCAGCAAACTCAGTGCGGATGAAAACGTTCCATCCGCAAAACACTCTTCCCAATCCAACAACGATTGTTCATCAAGCATTTCGAGTAATTTTCGCCAGATGTCGATCAACAAATTGAATGTCAATTTCTTGCCCGTGCTGTCCCGTGTCAGGTTGGGGCTTCGACGTCGAAATATTTCGTCTCAAACTCATTCGGCGAATGAATCCGGCACACAGATAACATGGATTTAACGGATTTTCACAAATCAGAAAAAATCGGTGGGAATCTGTATTATCTGTATTACTAACATTCAA
>Ga0082212_10003012_pt1 | contig 24093 bp, 25 predicted proteins | sample TergutNt197P3_FD_71548 | JGI IMG/M metagenome (GOLD analysis project Ga0082212, IMG submission 71548) | Neocapritermes taracua P3 segment gut microbial communities from Petit-Saut dam, French Guiana - Nt197 P3 | ecosystem: Host-associated > Arthropoda: Insects > Digestive system > Gut ... | reverse complement strand
GCGTTCCCGCGCGCCCAGCCGCTTTTTCAGCAGGATCCCCGTGTGCTTTTTCTGCTGAACGATGATCCTGGCAAGCCGTTCCCGTTTGACCTGCTCGCCTATCCTGTCCGGCAGGCTGTATGCGGCGGTTCCCTCCCTTGGGTTGTAGTGGTACATGTAGGCGTACAAAAACTGCACTTCCTCCATGAGCGCCAGGGTCTGTTCCAGGTCTTCTTCCGTTTCGCCGGGAAAGCCGACGAGAATGTCGGTGGACAGGCTGATCTCCGGCATGGCGCGGCGGATGTCGCCAACCAGGGCAAGGTAGCGCTCGCGGGTGTAGCCCCGGTTCATCGCGGCGAGCATCCGGTTGGAGCCGTGCTGGACGGGCAGGTGCAGGTGGCGGCAGAACACGGGATTCTCCGCCATGACGGCGATCGTTTCCGGCGAAAAATCGCGGGGGTTCGCAGCAAGGAAGCGCAGCCATTGTACTCCGTTTTGTTTTGCTTCCTGTGCGGCTATTCGCAAAAGGCCGGGAAAATCTGACTGGGGACTGGGGGTGCGGCTTTGCCGCATTGGGGACTGGGGGTGCGGATTTGCGGCATTGGGGTTCCAGTTGTAGGTGTTGACGTTTTGGCCCAGCAGGGTTATTTCGCGTACCCCACGGCTGCCCACCAGCCGAATTTCCTCGGCGATAAGGGCGGGGTCTCTCGAAACTTCCCTGCCCCGCACATAGGGGACGATGCAGTAGGAACAGAAATTGTCGCAGCCGTGCATGATCGGGACAAAGCTGCGGAACTGGCCTTCCTCAAGGTGGGATGACGAAAACGAAAATTCGGGTGTTTCTTCGGCGGCGATGCGCGGAAAGGGCTGTGATGGCGGGAGATTTTTTTCGACCGCCTCAAGGATCAGTGGGAACATTGAACGGGAGGACGTGCCCATCACATAGTCAACTGCCGGAAATTTTTCTTTGAGCGATTCTCCCATCCGCTGGGCCATGCATCCGGCTATCACCAGGGCGAAACGCCGTCCCTGCGCGGCGGATTTTTTTTTTAGGCTTGCGTACAGGGCGATGCGTCCCAGCGCCCGCCGCTCTGCGGTTATCCGCACGGAGCAGGTGTTGAGCAGCACCAGATCGGCACTTTCGCCGTCGTTTGCGGCGGTCCAGCCCCGCTCTTTGCATACCAGTACCAGCGCCGCCGATTCCGCCGAGTTCATCTGGCAGCCGTAGGTTTCGAAAAAGTAGGTCAAGGAACCCGCCTCAATATTGTTTGCTCTTTGCCGACAGGTATTGGATAAAATATTTAACGCCCAGAGTCAGAGAACCCACCGTAAGAATGCTGAGTAAAAGCGCCGTAACCATGGGAAGTATGGAAATGCGGACGCCGGAAAGCATTACGATTATTCCCACGCCGGTTATAAGCATGCCCGTTTTTTTATTGATAGGATTATTTGCCATGAGCCACCCGATGCCTACCGCGCAAATAATGCCTCCGGCGGCAATCGCAATAACCAGCTTTCCGGCTGCAAGGCGGATGGGGACAAGTATCAAACCGGCGACAAAGTAAAATATCGCCGTGTTACGCAGCCTGTTCAGGCTCTCCGTTGACGGCGCCCACTTTTCTTTTTCGTCACTCATGGCTGCCGGCCTCCGCCGCCTGCACGACGTTCTGCATCAGCATGGCGATAGTCATGGGGCCGACGCCGCCCGGCACCGGCGTTATGTAGCCTGCTTTCTCTGCTGCGGCGGGGTGAACGTCGCCGCAAAGCCGGAAGCCGCTTTTTTTCGACGGATCGTCCACGCGGTTAACCCCCACGTCGATCACCGCCGCGCCAGGGCGGACCATATCCGCCGTGATAAGTTCCGGCTTTCCCGCCGCCGCGATAAGGATGTCCGCTTCCAGGGTAAAGCGGGCAAGGTCTTTGGTGCCGGTGTGGCAGACCGTCAGCGTGGCGTTTACGTCGCGGCGTGTCAGCAGGTTCGCCAGCGGCTTGCCGACGATGTTCGACCTGCCGACGACGACCGCGTGCGCGCCGGAAAGCGGAATCTGCATCTCCCGCAGCAGCACCAATACCCCGTGGGGCGTGCAGGGGAGAAAGCCCGGCCTGCCCAGCACCATGTTCCCCACCGAGACGGGGTGAAAGCCGTCAACGTCCTTGGCGGGATCAATGGCGGTGATAATTTTATCCTCGTTTATATGCTTCGGCAGGGGCAACTGCACCAGAATGCCATGTACCGCCGCGTCCGCATTGAGCTTAGCGATCATTGCAAGCAGTTCCGCCTCGGATACGTCTGCCGGCAATCGTATGTCCCTGCCTACCATGCCCGCTTCGGCAAGGGCCTTTTCCTTTGCCGTCACATAGGAAACGCTCGCCGGGTCTTCGCCCGCCAGTACTACGGCAAGGCAGGGGGTTATTCCCCTTTCCGCCAGAGCCGCCGTCCGCCGTTTGGCCTCGTCGCGGACTTTCTGCCCAATGGCTTTTCCGTCAATTATCACCGCCGACATTATCCCTCCTAGGCTTGTTCAGGAACCCGGTTGGTTCCTGAACAAGCTTTGCAAAATACTGCGTATTTTGCATTTTATTAGGAAGTTTTTCTAAAACTGAAGTTTTAGAAAAACCCTGGCAATTTTTTGCCCTGATGTAAAATAATCAAAAAGCGGCCGCGTTTCGCGTTAACTGTTACCTGTGCCGCAATGGCGGCATTGCTCAGGCTGTATAGGCCGCGTTCCCAGCGGACGGCATCCAGCGGCCACTTTAGCCCTCGGCTCTCCGCCTTCCACGGACCTTCGCCCAGGGGAAACACCGAAACCAGATCGCCCTCATCGACCGCCTGTGTCACGCTGCCGCATTTGGCATCCCCGCCGCCCTCAATGCAGAAGATGTCTTCCGAGGCGGTGATCCACCGGCGGGGAAAACGTTTCCGCTCAAACAGGTCCCTAATCCCGAACAGGTGATCGATCCTGCCGCCCCCGCCGCCCAGTATCCAAACCTCGCCGCAACCTTTTTCCCACAGCAGGGACAGGGCAAGCTCGGTGTCGCTGTAGTCCTTTTCGGCGGCATGGCGGACAACCCTTTCGGCGGGGTATTCGCCTAACGCCGTCTCCTGACGGCGGCAGTCGCCGCCCAGCGAATCCATGTCGCCGACGATCCAGTCCGGCCGCAGACCAGCCGCTTCGGCAAGGTACAGCCCGGAATCGGCGGCGGCGGTTATCACCGGCCCCTCAAGGCCGTCAAACAGGCGCGAAACCGCACGAGGCCCGGGGCCTTCGCCGCCGGTAAAGACGATGCCTAATGTATCCATGTCCCTGTTTTATTATACCGGGTTTTTGGGGATAATGCCAGAGTCACCTGTTTGCGGTATAATGGCTTTGTGAACATCCATCCGGTATTAAAAGAAATCGCCGCGCTGTTTAACGCCAGGGGCAGGGAGGTCTGTCTGGTCGGCGGTGCGGTGCGGGATATGCTGCGTGGAAAGAAGGCCAAAGACTGGGACCTTGCCACCGACGCCGCGCCGGAGGAAGTGACCGGCATTTTTTTGAGCGCCCGGCCCCGCGGCAGGGTTTTTCCAACGGGCGTCAAGCATGGAACGGTTACGGTTCTGTACCGGGGCCATACAATGGAGATTACCACCTACCGCACCGAGACCGGCTATGCCGACGGGCGCAGGCCGGATCAGGTGCATTATACGGCAAGCATTGAGGAAGACCTTTCCCGCCGTGACTTTACCATGAACGCCATTGCCCTGCGCCTGCCCAAAGGAGAAAAGATCGATCCTTACGGCGGAGAGGCCGATCTGAAAAGCCGCATCATCCGCTGCGTGGGGAATCCGCAGGAACGTTTTGCCGAAGACGGGCTGCGTCCGCTGCGGGCGCTTCGTTTTGCCGCGCAGCTTTCATTCGACCTTGAGGCCGAAACACTGGCGGCAATTCCGCCCGCCCTGGAAACCTGTGCGAAAGTGTCGTCCGAGCGGGTAAGGGACGAGATTGAAAAGATCATCGCGTCGGACAAGCCGTCCCGCGCCTTTTTGCCGATGGAACAAACCGGCCTTTTGCGGCTGTTCCTGCCGGAGCTTGCTGCCTGCCGGGGCGTTGAGCAAAAGGGCTTTCACCGCTTCGACGTGCTGGATCATTCCCTGCTGGCATGTGACTATGCCGCCGCCAGGCAGTTCGATCAGGATGTGCGGATTGCCGCCCTGCTGCACGATGTGGGAAAGGTTCCCACGCGCGCCCTTGGCGAAAACGGCGTCTGGACGTTTTATCAGCATGAAGCCGAATCGGAAAAAATTGCCCGGAACATCCTCTTCCGGCTGCGCTTTCCCAATGCGCTTGCCGACTCGGTTTGCCATCTGATAAAGGAACATATGTTCCACTATACGGACGAATGGAGCGACGCGGCGGTACGGCGTTTCATTGTCCGTGTCGGAAAGGACAACCTTGGCAAGACATACCGGCTCCGCATGGCCGATGCCTATGCAACCGCCGCCGTTGAGCCGGGGCCGAACTTCCTTGTCGACCTGGAGCGCAGGGTGGAAAAGTCGCTTGCCGAAAGCGGCGCGTTTTCGCTGAAAGACCTTGCCGTTAACGGTAATGATTTGATGGCGATAGGGATCAGGAGCGGAAAGACCCTGGGGATCATCCTGAACGAACTGCTGGAAACCGTGCTGGACGATCCTGCCCAAAACAGCCGCGAGACTCTGCTGCACATAGCGGGAAAATTACGCGACAAGCTATGCTGTTGCTAAGAACTTTTTTTTTCGCTATACTGTATGACAATGGCTACGAGTAAAAGTTTTCAGGTTGATCAGAAAGTTGTGTACCCCAGTCAGGGTGTTGGCGTTATTAAATCCATTACACAGAAAAAATTCAATAATGCCAAAGTTCCCTATTACACCATTTACATTGAAGCGTCGGACATGACCATCATGGTTCCTGTGGAGAAGGCGGCGGAGCTGGGTATCCGGTCAACCGTTTCCAGGGATGAAGCGATGAAGGCCCTCGATTTGATTGGCGAAGATTTTGAGCCGATCCCCTCGGACTGGAAGCTCCGTTACCAGATGAACCTGGACCTTTTAAAGAAGGGCAGCGTGCGGGATATTGCCAGCATTGTACGATCCTTGTACCACCGCAGCAAGGTTAAGGAACTGCCGATTATGGAAAAAAAACTCTACGATTCGGCGCAAAAACTTCTGGAAGACGAGCTTTCCATTTCGCTTCGCAAGTCAAAAAAAGAAGTGGAAGACCTGATACACGCGCGCCTTGAGCCGCCCGAAGAATAAGGCGATAAGCCTTGGGGCAAACCAAGATAGCTGCTATAATCTGCGCCGCAGGATCATCCGCCAGAATGGGGGGGGTGAAGAAAGAATATCGCCCAATGCCTGACGGCGGTCAGAGCGTGCTGGGCGCTGCAGTTTCGGCGTTTGCAGCAGCCGGCGGCATTGAGACCATCGTTATCGCCGTGCCCGCCGGGGGCGAAAACGGCGAAAGCGCCGCGAGGGCCGCCCTGCCTCCGGACCTGCTTGCCGGGGAAAATGCCCCCGCGCTGCATTTTGTGCAGGGCGGGCAAACCCGCCGCGCCTCGGTTTTCAACGCCCTATCACTGCTTGATACACTGAACCCCGCCCCCGCCTTTGTGCTTATCCACGACGGCGCCCGTCCCTGGGTCAGCCCTTCCCTGATACGGCGCGTTATCGCCGAGGTAATCCAACGCCGCGCCGTTATCCCCCTTGTGCCGGTAACGGAAACGCCTAAGGAAACAGACGCGCCGCTGGAATCAGGCGGCGGCCCCGTCATGATACAGCGCCACCTTAGGCGGGCAAAGGTCGGCGCGGCGCAGACACCCCAGGCCTTTGCTTTTGACGAAATTCTTGCCGCCCACAAACGCGCCGCCGAAGACCAAAGCGGCATAGAATATACCGACGACGCTGAAATTTGGGCGTCGTTCTGCGGCCCGGTCGCGGCCATCCCCGGCGAGCCGGAAAACCGCAAAATCACATTTCCGGAGGACCTGGTATGCTGAGGATCGGTCTGGGGCAGGATACCCACCGGCTCGTAAAGGGTCGGCGGTTTTTGCTAGCGGGGGTAGAGCTTCCCGCAGAGCGCGGGGAACTGGGGCACTCGGACGGCGACGCGCTGGCGCATGCGGTATGCGACGCTATTCTCGGCGCGGCCTCGTTAGGCGACATAGGCAGCCTCTTTCCGCCGTCAGACCCGGCGTGGAAAGACGCCGACTCCATGGCGCTCCTCCGTACCATTTTCGGCATGGCGAAACAGCACGGCTGGCGTCTGGTCAACCTCGACTGCGTGGTATGCTGCGAGCAGCCCAAACTCCTGCCGTACCGTGATGCCATTCGCCGATCCCTGGCAGACGCGCTGGAAGTTTCTGTTGACTGCGTTTTTGTCAAAGGCAAAACCGGCGAAGGCATGGGGCCGGTAGGAAAGGGCAAGGCAGTGCAGGCCCTTGCGGTATGCTTGCTGGAGTCTGTAACAGTATAAATTTTACTTGCTATTTTCACGCGGAGGCGCAGAGTTTCATTGCCAAATGAAACACGCAGAGGCGCAGAGGCGCAAAGGACGCAGAGAGCGTTTTGTTGTTCGCGTGCTACTCGCAATCTTCAAGTCATTCGAAGAAGCAGAAAGGAAGTGGATAGTGGATAGTGGATAGTTGAAAGTGAGCAGTTTTATATTTCGGATAACTGGAATACTACATGCGAACTAACAACTACTCACTAACTACTAATCACTTCTTCCCCCCTCTGCGTTCTCTGCGCCTTTGCGCCTTGGCGTGAAATATTTTCGAGGAAACGCCTCTGCGCCTTGGCGTGGGGAATTTTAGAAAAAATGCATTGTAAGTATTTGAGTGTTACGGAATACTGAAGTATGGCGAAAAAAGATGATACGCAATGGGATGCGATACACAGGGCCCTTGACGCGTGGCGGAAGGGACTGCACAAAGAACGGGAAGAAGCCGGTTTTGAAAAGGAACCTGCGGTAACCACCGTTGCCGAGCATTACCGCCACGATCCCTGGGCGGTGCTGGTTTCTACGATACTAAGCCTTCGCACCAAGGACGACGTAACGCTGGAAACTTCGCGGCGGCTTCTGGCAAAAGCGGGCGGCCCCGTCGAACTTGCCGCGCTGCGGGAGGATCAGGTCGCCCGGCTTGCCTATCCGGCGGGCTTTTACCGTACCAAGGCGGCAAGCCTCAAAAAAATCGCCGCCATTTTGCTGGAGCAATACAACGGCGAAGTACCCGCCGACATGGACGCGCTGCTTGCCCTGCCCGGTGTAGGCCGCAAAACCGCCAACCTCGTTTTAATAGAAGCCTTCGACCTCCCCGGCATCTGCGTAGACGTTCACGTCCACCGCATTTCCAATCGCTGCGGCTGGCTGTCAACCAAAACGCCCGAAGAAACCGAAATGACCCTGCGGGAGATCCTCCCGAAAAAGTACTGGAAGGGTATAAACGCCCTGCTGGTTTTGTACGGCCAAAACCTCTGCCGTCCCGTCAGCCCCCATTGTTCCCGCTGCGTTATTAAGTCCCATTGCCGGCAGATCGGTGTGGATCGGAGCCGATAGGCCAGGAGAGAAAGCAAAGTACGCCAAATGCCATTGTAACGTACTTACAACGATTTTATTTTTTTCTGTTCAAAATGAACAATGATATTTTCGAGCATGTTTTTTAGTACCGCGACAATGGGTATTGCGGCAATCATGCCCAGAACACCGCCAATGACTCCGCCAACGGTTATGCTGATGATTACCAATAGCGGGCTTACCGAAAAAGAACCGCCCATCAGCTTTGGCTGGATAATGTTTCCGTCAATCTGCTGGGTAACAATTAGAACCAATGCCGCTATTCCCGCCATCGGTATGCCCTGTGTAAATGCGATAATGATAATGGCGATGCCCGATCCGATAATCGAGCCAAAATACGGAATGTAATTCAGTACCGCGAGTATTATCCCCAGGAGCAGGGCATACGGAGATCGCAGCAGAAACAGTTCGATCGTTACAATCGTTCCAAGAATGCAACTGTCAATGGTTTGTATAAAAATGTACTGCTTGAAATTTCTGTTGAGTTTACCGGCATATTCGATTGTCGCGTTACAGAACGTGTCGGGGGTAAAAGCCCCGAGAAGCCTGCAAAGAAATGCCTTGATTTTTTCCTTTTCGGTCAGAATGTATATTGATGAGATAAAAGCAAGGAAACCGGTGAATATCGCCGATGAAACGCCGAATAACGCGTTTATTGGCGACAAAAGATTGTCAATGCTGATGTTCTGAATAACATCCTGCAAAACAGACATGATGTTTTCCTTGCTGATATGAATGCCGAACATTTCCATGCTGTTGAAAACGTCGATATATTGCAGCGTTCTTTCATAATAGCCGGGAAGGCTCGCCATAAAAAACGAGATGATTTTATGTATGTAGGGAATCGCAAAATAGAGTATCAGGAAAATAGCAAGCGCGAAAATTATGATCGTAATAAAAGCACTTAACAATCTTTTTAATTTTTTGATAACCCTGTTTTTTGATCTGCCGAATAATTTTTCTATGCCGCCAAACGGTATGTTTATGATATATGCCAAGAGGAATCCATAAAAAAACGGCGTAACAATGCGCCATATTTGTTTTATGGCATTAAACAGAATGTCTATTTCAGTTATTATCTTGTAAGCCAATATTGCCGCTACAGCAAACAAAAAATACGGTACAAGGGATTTGAATTTGTCTGATTTAAATACATTTGCCATGATTACCGCGCCATCACTACGCCGGGCAGGGGACGAAATGCCCTGAAGTTCAGATACTTGAACGGGTGGATGTCCAGGGCGTTGGGGAACCAGCCGCCCAGCTCGCCGGTGTCTACTATGTTGACAGCTGGGCTGAAGGAAATGGGAAGGACCGAGCCGCGTTCAAGGAGCAGTTGTTCCGCTTCGGCAAGGGTCGCCCAGCGGGTTTCGCCTTCCTCAAACATCGACCGCTCCATCAGCGCTTCGTAGTCATCGTCGCTGTATTGGGCGTCGTTGAGGTTTGAGTCCCTGCGCCACATTTGCAGGAAAGTGTACGGGTCGGCAAAGTCGCCTATCCAGGTTGAAAAGCCGACGTTGTAGCCCTCTACCTTGAGCGCCTGAAAATACGATGCGTAGGGAACCACCTCGACACGGACGGGAACCCCCAGCCGATCTTTCCAGGCGCTGGCCATAAGGCCTGCGATCCGGGCCGCTTCGGGCGACGGGGTGATCCGTATCACAAGGTCGGGAAGGCCGACGCCGCCGGGGAAACCGGATTCGGCAAGCAGGGCGGCAGCTTCCCGCGTTCCGGCAGCGGAAAGCCCGTCCAGCCTGGGGTAGCCGGGCAGCGGATAGATCAGCGTCCGCGCCGGCAGAAAATGGCCGGAGCGAATTTCTTCCCAGGGCAGCGCCATGACCAGCGCGCGGCGGACACGGTGATCGTTCCAGGGCTTTTCCCCGCTGCGGATAAAGTAATAGTGGGTGGCGAACATGGCGTTTACCTGAATGCCGCTGCGGTCGGTCAGCGCGTCGATGTTCACCTCGCCGGAGATCCAGCGCGCCTCGCCGGAGTTCCACAGGCCGCTTGCCTCGTCGCCGGTCTCGGTGAACTTGAGGGTGATTTTATTCAGGGCCACACTGGCTGCGTCCCAGTAATTTTCTGATTTCGCAAGGACCATTTTTTTTTCATTGATTTCCGTTATGCGAAACGGGCCGTTGGAAACGGGGGCTTTAAGCGGCCAGTCGGCGGCATCACGCATGGATTTATGGGCGGGGCTGAAAGAATGATGGCAGAGCATGGCGGGGAAGAACGACGCAGGGGCGTTGAGTTTTACCACCAGCGTCCTTGGCCCCGATGCTACAATGCCGACTCCGTTCGCGTTACGTGCAATGCCGGTGCGGTATTCCTTTGCCCCCTCGATGATGTCGAACAGGCTTGAATAGGGAGCGTCCCGCTGCGGAGACAGCAGCGAAAGCCATGTCTCTCGGAAATCTTCCGCCGTAACCGGATCCCCGTTCCAGTACCGCGCGTTCCCCCTGATCGTGAATGTCCACTGTTTCTTGTCGTCCGAAAGTTCCCACTTTTCCGCGACGGCGGGAACGGGCTCCATCGAGAAAGGGTGATACGAAAAAAGCCCTTCGTAGATCGCCGTGTAAATCTGCGCTTCGCTTGCCAGATAGGATTTGCGGAAATCCAGTTCCAAATCGTTCTTGGTAAATGCGACGGTAAGCTCATCGCGGGCTTCCACACGCGGCCGGCTCTCGGCGTATTCCGGCGCCGAAGCGCCCTCTTCACCATGCGGCGATATCTTTGTTTTCAGAGAAGCGCAGCCGGTAAAAATGATTATGAGAAAAATGATACCGCATACAGCGATTCTGGTTAACCGATTCATGCCCGGCATCCCCTTAGGTGTTGGGGTTTATCCCAAGGCGTTTCAACTGTTCCTCTTCTTCTTTCATGGCGCTGTATTCGTGGCGAATTTGGTTTGCCCTGACTATGCAGTTTTTAATCGCCGCCAGTTCGGGCTTTATTCCCTTAATCCGGCTTCGGTCTGCCCTGGCCGCACCCGTCTTGAAATATTCGTCAAGGGCCGTCAATGTCTTGTAGAAGTTTTGTACGTCGCGGATCGTCCGCTCAAGGTAGCCGAGTATCTGTTCTTCGTTCATTGCGCTGAGCTTGGCCATCACCTGCCCCTGCGCGCTCATCCCGGTGAGGATTCTGATCCTCTTGTCCAGATCTCCCCTGAACTGGTTGAAATGGAGATCCTCCTTTTTCAGGATCCCCGTCGCCTGATCAACGTACTGGATGTCGTAAATAACCTCTTCCGGCTCGGAATTCAGCATCGCCCGAATCAGCTGCCGGATTTTTTCCCAGAACCCCTTCTTCTCGTCCGCCAAAATCGTCTGGTTTTCGTCGATCTTCTGGGCTATCTCTCCAAGCTGGGAAGCGGAAGCACCGATAGCTCCGATGCCTTCAAGCAGCATGTTCTTGTAATTTACCTTGGGCTTGGTTTCCTTAGGTTTTTCATCGGCGACTTTAAGCGATTTCAGAATCCCCTCGCGCAGGGCCGGGCCGTCTTTGGAAAAATCTTCCTTAATTAAGTCTTCGATATATTCCTGATAAAACGGCGTACCGGGCATTGCGGCAGCCATTTTTTTCTTGATGGCGACGGCATTCGCTTCCGAAGCCTGAAGGCCGGTAATCGCCGCCCGGACATGGAGCTTATAGGATTCTTTGTGGTAGCCGGAGAGGTCGCGCAATATCCCCATGATCGTTGCGGTACCTTTCGAGAGCTTGGTGAGGGATTCGCCTATGATACTGAGCGTCAGCGCGTCGCCGCCCGATTTGGAGTTATTGGTGATTTCCGCAACAACTTTGGTGTTGGGCGACTGGGAATCCGGCGACAGGCTCACCCAGTCGACATAGCGCACCAGGCCGAGAATCCGCCGTATCCGCTCAAGGTTCAGAAAATCTACATTGAACTGGCAGAAGTTGACGAGGAAATCCAACTGGCTGTCGAAGCTTGCCAGCCTGAGGGATATTTGTTCAAGCCTTTTCGCCTCGTTAAACGGTCCGATTTCCGGAACTTCAAGGTCGCTTATTCTGGTTTCCTGTTTGTAGGGGTCCTCGTGTATCAGTTTTTTCTTGAGGAACATGTTGTACAAAACTGAAAACGAGATTTGGAAAATACGCAGCTCATCCTTGAGCTTGACCAGTTCGGACTTTTCAAGCCAGTCTTTTCGGGAGAGAAGAGCCTGTGACAGGGACTCGGTATAATTGGGCGCTGCTGCGTCAGCCATTTCTTTCAAATATAGTTCAAAAAGAGATTATTTGCAAGAAACTATAAAGCAAAACGGCTTTTTTCGCCATATATAGGGTATGAAAGTTCAATTTTTTGCAGTGGTTTTCGGTTTGACGTTTGCCCTGTCCGGCTGCGCGGATTTGTCCCTTGCCGGCTCCAGGCCAGTTCTTAAAATGCCCCCGCTTCCCGAAAGCTGGGAGGCCCTGCTCGGCGAACCGCACTGGCGGCTTGAATGGCTGGACGAGCGGGGGCGCTGGCAGTCAATATCGGTGCAAAACCCTGCCGGGGTGGAGATTTCCGTGCCGGCAACCTGGGCCAGCGCCGTTTCCGCATCGCCATTTTGGCCGGACAAGGGGATTCGGGCCGGTGTTTTCATGCCCGCCGGGGCTATTTTTCCCTTTGACGCCATCGGCAAGACGCTGCCCCTGAGCTGGCAGGGCGGCGTCGACGCCAACCTGTTCTGGGAGATGGCCAAGCTGTCTGACGGGGCGGGGGAGGAGGAGGTTGCGCCGGCCCCAGCCGCTACCGACAGGGCTGCCGTCCGCCGGCTGCCTTACAACTTCAACTGGCCCCGCTTCCGGCGGCTTTTTGACGACGAATCGGTCAACAAGGACGTCCGCGCCGATCCCTGGCTTGCCGACTGGAGCGGCATTGCGGCAAAAATCGTCGAATCGGGCTTTGACAAACGCCGCCTGGTTCCGCAGCAGCGGGACAGCATGGAAATTCCTGTGGGAACCGGCCCCTGGATAGGCGCTTCACCCTTTGCCGCCCCCGTAGTTTTCAAGGGAACCCCCGTTTTTCCCGTCCGCCCGGCAATTGACACCTGGGTATCGGCAGAAGGGATCCTCCACTGTAACAGCGAAGCCTGGGTGCTCAGTCCATGGTGAACGAAAGCTTTATGCCGTTGGTTCTGAGGGCTATCCAGTCGCCTCGGAGGGGCAGATACCTGCTGTCGATGGTGAAGTAGAAATATGCCCGGTTCATTGGGTCGGCGGGATCGTAAACCTTAACCTCGCCGGTATCGCCGTTTGCCTCGATCACAAAGGGTATGGGTTCATCGAGATTTGCCTGTAGCAGGGGAAAGTACTCGTTCAGGGAAATGGTTTCTACGAGTTCCATCCTCGAATTGGTGATACTCCGGTACACCTGGGCAGAAAACCCCCTGGGGATCCCCGGCGTGTAGGGGGCTTCGTCGTAGTTGAGCCATAAAAGCCAGGATTTTCCCGCGCCCCAGGATTCGCCGTTATGGGGCTGGTCTACAAATATGTGAATGCCAAATCCGCCGTGCCCGTTCTCGGCACCGCCTTCGTATCGCACGCTGAATTCGTAGATCATCGCGCCGCGCTGGGGAATTTTGAGGTTGACCTTGGCGAGTCTGGCGTTGGCGTCGTTTTGATATAAGGTGGAACCTCTAAACTGCCAGTCGCCCGAGGCAAAACGATATTCCGGTATCTGCGTCTGGGCAAAAAGTGGCGCTGCCATGCCCAATGCCAGCACTATAAGCGCGAGATGTTTCATACATTGCTCCTTTGTTTGAATTCCCCCCCGCTTAAAACGCATTGTACCATAGCCGGGGTAAAAAAGAAACAGCATAATGCAAAACTATCGGGATCATGGTAAAATAAGCCCAATGCGCCGATTTTTGTTTTACGCCGCCATGCTGTTCTGCCTATTCAGCGCCTGCGACCGTTCTGGTACCACCGGCGCAAGGCCAGAATCTGCTAATGCGGCGGCCCCTTTGGGGGCTCTGCCGATGGCGATCCTGCAGGCGGGGGAATACCCTTTGTGGTTTCAGTTCACCGACGATGGGCCGGTTTTGCTGGAAACAATCGACGACGCGATCTTTTCCGCCGCCCTTGTCCCCTGGCCCCTTGCGCCTCATGCTCGTTTTACCCTTGCCTGGGCTAAGGACATTGTGATGGCGGTTAACGGCGACGGCTTTATCCGGCTTTCGCCCTGGGAAGGCGGGCCGGGAATCGGGCTGTACCGCGCTGCTGGCGGGGAGCATTGGCAGCGGTACACCGTGGGCGCGTTTGTTCTGCTCGAAGAAAGGCCTGTGGCGCTGCTGTACCGCGACGATAGGTTTTTCGATTCGGACGCGCCGCTCCCCGCGCCCCGCCTGTGGACATTGGACCGGTTTTTACCGGCGCCGCAGCCCTTTGCCCTGCCTGTGCTGGACGGCTTTACCCCCGATGACGGCTGGGACATTGACGCCCTGCGCCGGGGGAAAGACGGCTGGTATTTTCGCGCCGTCAAAAAAGGCGCGGCGCGGTCGGAGATTCGTATGCTTCGCTCGGCCGATCTTGCCAGAGAAAGCGAACAAGTTTCCCTTGGCGCGTTCCAGAACGCCGCGCTGCCTCTGCCGCTTTCTGCCGCGCCCGAGCCGCTGCGGGAGATGCTCGCCGCCCTGTTTGCCGCCGCAGGCTGCGGGGCCGTTACGTTGGTTTCCCCCGAGCCTGACAACGCCCGCAGCTATGCCGTCGACAGGGAAGGCACGGCAATCACCGGCTTTTACTCGGGCACGGCAGACGCGGCAGCAGGGGCGCTTCTTCTCGCCGCTTCTCCCCTCGGCGACGGAATTGTTATCCGGCAGGGCGCGGAAGCCGTCCGCCGCTTTTCCCTGCCCCCCCTGCCCGAAAATTTTGCCTATACGGAAATCGGCGTGATCGGCGATACCATTGCCGCGGTATGGGAAGAACAGGACGGGTACAGCATCGGCGCGGCGGGTTTTATGGTAGTGAGAAACGGAGAGTTGGATTATAAATAACGGTTAGCCGGAAATATCTTTTTCGGTTAGCAGGCCTTTTCTCATCTGCTCATGGATGAAGGCCGCATAGACTTTGTCTGTATAGGCGATATGGCTGATAATCCAGTCTTTGAGGTATCGGACAAATTTATTGGGAACAAAGACCTTGCCCTCATTGTAATTTTTTGTCTCGGCAAGGACTTCCTTAACAAATTTATCATGCTCGCCCTTGTGTTCGGAATAATTTGGAAATTTTACACGCTGCAGCATTTCCTGTTCAAAGCCAAAATGGAAGCGGACATAATCTACCATGTGCACCATCGTCACCTTGAACACGGTATCAAGCTCGTCTCCGCCCTGGATACAGGCCCGGTAAAGTTCGTTGGTCAGATTGATAAGTTGTTTATGCTGGCTGTCAATTATTTCAATCCCGATTGCCATGCTATTGGTCCATTTAAACAAGACCGTTTTGTCGCCGCCTAACTCTGCCATAATGGGAAATCTATATCATACATTCGGCGGGCTGTCAAGGGGGTTAAATTTCCAGGGGTTAATTTCCAATATTCTCACGCAGAGGCGCGGAGGCGCAGAGGACGTGAAGGAAAACGACTGGTTTGAAAATTACTTGTCTTCCTTTGCGAGCTTTGCGTCTTTGCGTGAGAGATTTGAACAAAAGTGTATCTGAAACAGTGGCCATGCTCGAAATGGACGGACTATATTGCCGCAACAACATCTTTACGAATAAGTCGAGTAATAAATTCAGCAGGAGTTTGATGCATAGCTTTGGCACGTGCATCCAAAATATGAACAGTCGTCTCATCAAGCAGCAACATACGGGCACGCCGTTCGGTAAAAAACCCACCTTCTCCCTTTCTTATTTTAGGAGTAGTTTTTGTCCATAGTTCATCCAAAGCATCCGCTTCTTCTTCAGTCATTTCAGCCATTTGCTTCTCCTATTCTTCAATCATGTTGCGATATGCCGTACGGCATGGCATGACATAAAAATAGAATTTAATTCTGGCATACATTGGAGAAAATAATAACATAAAAACTGGGAATTAACAAGTGGCGGCCAGCCGCGCGCACCCCCGCGCTGCCTGTCCTGCCGGGATATTTGCAAATATTCTGCGGGGCAAATTTTGTTACAGTACGCTTTGCAAAAACTGCCGCGTTCTGTCATTAGCGGGATTGTTGAACATAACGTCGGGCGGGGCAATCTCCAGGATTTTGCCTTCGAACATGAAAACTACGCGGTCAGCAACTTCGCGGGCAAAGCCCATCTCGTGGCTGACGACCAGCATTGTCATGCCCGCGTTGGCAAGCTGCTTCATAACCGCCAGCACTTCGCCGACAAGCTCCGGGTCGAGCGAACTTGTCGGCTCGTCAAAGAGCATGATCCTCGGTTCCATGGCCAGGGCGCGGGCGATGGCGACCCGCTGCTGCTGGCCGCCTGAAAGCTGTGCGGGGAATACGTCGAATTTATCGCCCAGCCCGACACGCTCAAGGATCGATTTGGCCTTCTCGCGCGCTTCCTCGTGGGGGAGCTTGCGGACGTTAACCGGTGCAAGCATCACATTTTCCAGCGCCGTCTTGTGGGGAAAGAGGTTGAAGCGCTGGAATACCATGCCAACTTCAAGCAAGATCTTGGCGCGTTCTTCATTGGGCATTTTAACGCTGTTCACCCCTCGGCGGCAGTCAAAGAGCAGATGGTCTTCAATGTAGATTTGTCCGTCGTCGATCGATTCAAGACGGTTTAGCGTACGGAGGTAGGTTGACTTGCCCGCGCCGGAAGGGCCTATGATGCAGACCACTTCCTTCTGTTCCACGGTCAGGGATACGTCTTTCAGTACCTCAAGCGGCCCCCTTCCCTGGGAACCGTGAAAGGTCTTGCAGATTTCTACCGTTTTTACCATCGACACAGCTCAACCCCTACTCGTATACCGAATATTTCTTTTCCACTTTATGAAAAATAAATGTAAAAACCGCCGTGATGATAAGGTAGAGGATCATCGCAGGGATATACACCAGCGCGGAGCGGGTGGAGCCCTCAATATTCCTTGTGGCTTTGGTAATGTCAACTAACGCAATCATCGACACCAGCGAGACATCTTTAAGCATCATGATAAATTCGTTGCCCACCGGCGGGATGAGCCGCCTGATCGACTGGGGAATAATTACCAGACGCATGGTTTGGCCGTAGGACAGGCCAAGCGCGCGGGAGGCCTCAAACTGGCCCTTGTCAATGCTCTGAATCGCCGCCCGGATAATCTCCGCGCAATAGGCCGCGCAGTTAAGGGTGTAGGCGATAAAGGCATAGATAAAGCGATCTGCCTCGGCGCTTCCCGTCTGGATAAGAAAAGCACGGGACATCATTGGCAGCGCGTAATAAATAAAGTAGAGCTGCATTAAAAGGGGCGTACCCCGGAAGAAGAAAGTATACGCGCTGCAGAGTTTGTTCAGGACAATGTTTTTTGACATCTTCCCCAGGGCGATAAACAGACTCAAAATAAGCCCTGCCGAAACGGCGAGGATCGTTAAGGAAATAGTGATCCTCGCACCTTTCAGGAGAGACGGAATCCATGAAATCATCCTGAGGATAGCTGTCTGAAAATTCTCCAACCAATGTACCTTTTTATTTTGCCGCTATTACCACAATTCCCGCGCCATGGTAACAAGGTCTGCGTTAAAAGTGTTCTGTGAAATTTTCTGCATGGTTCCGTCGTTAAACAGTTCGTTCAGAGCCTTGTCGATTGCCACGGTAAGGGCATCGTTCCCCTTTTTAATGCAGATTCCGAAAATTTCCGGTTCCGGGCTTACCCACACCGTTTCAAAAGGGCTGTCGGGAACGTTCACATAGTCGATGGCCACGGCAAGATCGGTGATAATCACATCCACGCGGCCCAGTGTAAGTTCGTCAAAACAGTGCATTACCTTTTCATACCTGCGGGGGGTATATTTCAAGCCTTCTTCGGCCAGATCTTCCATATAGAAGTCCGATGTAGTATCAGACTGGAAAGCTACATCCAGGCCGGTACATTCTTCGGGGGCTCTGGCTGTTACGTTTGATCCCTTGAGAAGGACCATGGCCAGGGTATTGGACAGGTACGGCTTGCTGAAATTATGGGCGGCCTGCCGCGCGGGATTAATCGTTACCGATGACATGATACAATCGTATTTACCGGCATCGACTCCGGCAAAAATACCGTCCCAGGCGGTATCGACAAATTTAACATCAAGCCCCATTTTATCGGCAATTGCATTTCCCATATCCACGTCAAATCCGATAGGGGTTTTGCCGTCATCGTCAAAGTATTCCATCGGCGGATAGCCGATTTCCATACCTACTGTAAGTACGCCTGAATTTATCGTCAGACCGCCGGATTTTTTTTCACATCCCGTGAAAAGAATGCAGCCCGCCAACATTACAGCGCATACCGTCAAAATTGCCTTTCTCATGTTTCCTCCAAAAAATCGTAGTATTGGGTCAAGTATATAGTGAATGGCGGGCAGTGGCTAGTGGTTGTGAATCACTGGCCGCAGTATTCCTGCAGCATTTTAAGTACTGCTTCGATTTCGATGGGTTTGCGGAGGTGGGCGTTCATGCCCGAATCCATTGCCAGCTTTACGTCTTCCTGCAGAACATTGGCGGTCATGGCGATAATGGGAATTTTCTGCGCGTCCTTTCTGCCAAGCCCCCGTATCTCCCTGGTGGCGGTGCAGCCGTCCATAACCGGCATCTGCATATCCATCAGGATGATGTCGAAATGGCCTTCGCCGGAAGCGGCGAATTTTTCCAGCGCGTCTTTGCCGTTTTCGGCGGTTTCCATCTCAAGGCCGGTGGTCGAAAGAAGCTCGGTAACGATCTCGCGGTTTATGTCAATGTCGTCTACAACCATGCACCGTATGCCGGTAAAATCGAAATTGATGTCGCCGGAGTCGCCGGCCGATGTTTCCGTTGCTTTTGCTGCGGCAAGCTGGGCGGCGCAGCGGATCGTGAACGAGAATGTGCTGCCTTCTCCCAGTTTGCTCTGCAGGCCGATCTCGCCGCCCATCATTTCTACCAGGCTTTTGCTGATCACCAGGCCAAGGCCGGTGCCGCCGTAATTTCGCGTAATGCCGCCGTCCGCCTGCTCGAACGGGCGGAACAGCCGTCCCGCCTGTTCCTCGCTTATGCCGATGCCTCGATCGGTGATCGAGAATCCGTAGGTTCCCGTGCCGTTTCCGCCGCCGTCACCCTCCCAGCCGATTTCCTCCGCGGTAAGTTGAATCTCGCTTCCCTCCGGCGAAAATTTTACCGCGTTGGACAGAAGATTTATCAGCACCTGATTCAGCCTAAGGGAATCGGTGCTCAGGCCGTCGTGAATCAGGTTATTAACGGCAAGATTTATGGTTATGTTTTTCTGCCTTGCCCTCGAATCCATCATCGACATTACAAAGCCCATGTTTTCCGAAAGGGAGAAATCGACGATATCCAGAGAGAGCTTTCCCGATTCTATTTTACTGAAGTCCAGAATATCGTTAATAACGCCAAGGAGGTGGTGCGACGAGCTTTCGATCTGCTCAAGGCAGCTCCGTAGTTTTTCTATTTCGCCGGATGTCCTTGCGATCTGGGTCATGCCGATGATCGCGTTCATGGGGGTGCGTATTTCATGGCTCATTCTAGAAAGGAATTCGCTTTTTGCGTGGCTTGCCGCCTCGGCATCCAGTTTGGCATGGGTGAGTAGCGTTACGTCGCTTAACAGAAGAATGACGCATAACGTTTCCTGCCCCTGTACATCCGTCCCGACCCGCTGCAGTTTCAGGTTAAAGTTGTCCGCGCCGTTAAGCCCGAGCATTGCAATATCGGTGGTAAAGGGGCTGGGGTTTGGAATGTCCGGCGAGAAGATCGCCGCCGCTTTGGGGTCAAGTACGTCGTCAGATTCCCAGCCCCCCCCGGCGATTTGTTCCAGAAGCTGCCTGTCTTCCGCCTCGAGCATGTGGATGATAAGAAACTCGTCCATGGCGCGGTTGCGGAAGAGCATTTCCCTTTTTTCGTCAAACAGCGCGATTGCTTCGGGTATGGCGTTGAGGTAAGAACATATAAGGTCTAGGGAATTGTTTACCCCGACGGCGATGGTAAGAAAATTTCCCTGGAGCGAAGAAATGTTTAGTCGTTCGTCCAGCCTTCCGGTACCGGCGGCGTGGGTTATCATTTCAACGTCGCTGATAACGCTTTTGAACGAGTTTGAAACGGAATCAAAGGCCTCGGCCACAAGGCCGATTTCGTCGCTTCTTTCGAAGAGGTCTTCGGGAAGCTGATATTCAAAAAAGCCCTGACTCAGATGTCCGGCGTGATCGGTAATGACTTTAAGCGGGTTTGTTACCAGGCGGGTAACTATTACATAGGCAAGGATTACAAAAACCACCATAAGGACAAGGGTAAGCTGGAGGCTGGTAAATATTCCCCTGCGTATGGCCGGCATAAAATCTTCGATGGGGGTTTCTATGGCCAAAGTCCAATGGGTTCCCCGTACCGGGGCAAAGCTGTAGATTTTCTGTGAATCTTTTTTTCCAAATCTGACGGAACCAATCTGCCGCCGGTTCATCTGTGCCAATATGTCATCAAGGCCTGTTGATTCTGGGCTGATGGTAAATATCGTTTCCTCAAAACGCACCTTCTCCACGTTCCGGTGCGCCATAAATTTTCCTTTTTCGTTGATAATGTACGCCGTGCTGTCTGAGGAAATGTGGATGTTGGCGATAACGTCGCTGAGCATGTCGTACTTGTAGCTCCCTACAAGGTAATGAACGATTTCTTCATCGACTATAATCGGGCAGCCCATTACAATCTCTATCTCGCCCGAAGAGCCGACGTGCACGTCGTCTACAGCCAGATTTTCAGTTTCTTTCATATGGGTATACATGGTGTAATCGTGGATGCTCGGCGGGCTGCGCCAGCTTCCCGCTTCCAGGTATCCCTGCGCCGAATAGAGCGCCAGCCAGACAAATTCAATTCCCGATTCGGCAATATCAAGCACCCGTTCCTTCTGCTCGATGGGCGCGCCGGAATCGCCGAATACGGGGTTGTCGCCTGTCAGAAAGATGCGGTCGGCCAGCATGTGCAGGCTTGTCTCGACGCTTAACGCGGCGGTTTTTGCCAGCGGGCGCATTGTTTCCAGCAGGATCGTGTCGGTGATGTAATTCATTGAGCTGATCATTATCGCTACCAGGGCGGATGCGAGGAGGGTTCCCGCCAAAACAATGGCGACAATAAAATTAATACGCAGGCTGCTTCGCTTTTTCAATCCGTTACCTTAATGACATCCGGTACGCTCAATGGTACAAGCCTGGTCGGGACATCGCCGATCCGGGCGCATTCCAGAACGGCTTCGGCAAGCTGCAAAAATGAATAATAGGAATGAGTAGCGCCGGAAAGAATGTCCAGGCCATCGATCCCCTGGTTTTCCAGGAATTTTGCCCTATAATGCCGGGTGTAGGCGTTGGGATAGGTTCCGTCGCTGGCGTTCATGATCCGCATATAGTCCATGTCCCATGATTTTATAAAGCCGGAGACGTTGAACGCGTTGTACTCAACCAGGATTATCTGCCCCGAGGACACGCAGATGGTGATGTATTCCTTCCAGCCGTAGTTGTCGTATTCCGCCGCTTCGGCGCTGTAGTAACCGTCTTTGAGTGCGTCTTCGGCTGCCGGACAGGAAACAAGAATCCCTGCCGCAGTGGCAAAGACCGCAAGGAAAGCCCCGTGCAGACAGCATTTTCCTGTTATTTTCCCCATTTCCTCACACCTTGCTATCATCATATTACATTGATAAAATAATACCAAGTGGGGATAATTGGCATGGGTAAAAGTATGATACTAAAAAGAGGTTTTGTTTTTTTGCTGCTATTGTGCGCCGCTCTTACGGCCGGCTCCCAGGAAGAAGCGGAAAGCGCCGATAGCGCCCCCCGCTCTTTTACGATTCTCAACGAGACCGGTTTTGCCATGAAAGAAATCTATGTCCGCAAAGCGAATAGCCAAAACTGGGGGGAAAGCATCATTACCCAGCCGCTGTACAGCGGGCAGAGCGTGGCGGTCAGGCTCGGCGCTTCGTTTGACCCGCAAAGCCGGTACAGCATACGCATGGTAGACATCGCCGGCGACGCTTATTCAAAGAACAATATTAAAATCCGGGAACGAAGCACGGTCAGGATGGCAATCGGCGATTTTGAGTGGGATAAGTAAAGCGCCCGCTACTTGTATTCCTGGGCGATTTCCTGGAAACGATTCTGGATATGCACTATCGCATCGGCCATTACCGGATCAAACTGGGTGCCGCTGCCGTCAGTAATTATTTTAATCGCCTCGCTGTAGGGGAAAGCCGCCTTGTATACCCGTACGCAGACCAGCGCGTCATAAACATCGGCAATCGACGCAAGCCTCGCCGGCAGGGGGATTTCGGTTTCCTTAAGCTGGCGGGGGTAGCCCTTGCCGTCCCATCGCTCGTGGTGGCCGTAGCAGATATCCTCGCAGTGCTTGAGGTACATGGAAGAATTGATGTCGCCCAGTTCGGCGATTATTTCCTTTCCCCTTGTGGTATGGGTCTTCATTATCTCGTATTCTTCCGGGTCCAGCCTGCCCGGTTTAAGGAGGATGCGGTCGGGAATCGCTATCTTGCCGACATCGTGCAGGGCCATTGCGTTCATGATTATTTTGGGGTTAAGGTCCAGCACTTCCTGGCCGTATTTTGATCCGCTGATAATCAAATAATCGCAGAGGGCCAGCACATAGAGCTGCGTCCGTTTGACATGTTCCCCCGATTCAAGGTCCCGGTGCTCAATGACGTTTGCCAGACCCTGCAGGGCGTTGTCCAGGGTTCTGGTCGCTTCGGCGGTTTTTTCCGCGACCATTTCTTCCAGGCTGTCGCTGTAGTTCTTCAGTTCGACCTGGTTCCGTACCCTCAGCTTGACAATCTCCGGCACGAGCGGCTTGTTGATAAAATCCACCGCGCCGGCTGCCAGGAGTTCGCTTTCCGAATCGTTTTCCGCCGTAATAAAAATAACCGGAATCCGCTTGAAGCTGTTGTCGGCCTTCATTATTTCGAACATCTGGGGGCCGGACATTTCCGGCATCATTACGTCCAAAAGGACGATCTTGGGAAGCGTTGCCGCTGTACGAAGTTTTTCCAGCGCTTCCTTGCCGTTATTTGCGGTAATTATGTGGTAGTCATCCTTCAGTATCTCTTCAAGCACCATGACATTGATATCCATGTCATCGACGATGAGTACTGTCGGAACGATTTTATTCATTTTCTGCAATTACCTTTTCTACTTCCTGTATTGTCGCGGCAAAAACGGCCTTGAGCGTTTCCATCTGGTTCGGATCAACGGCCTTTGCCTTTATTTGGGTTTCCAGTTCGAGGCTTTGCTTGAACAGCTCTGCCAGCGACAGATTGGCGGCTACGCCCTTTATTGTGTGCGCTTCCGTTTGGGCAGTTTCCATTTCCCCTGCAGTAAGGGCTGCTTCAAGGTTGTCCAGCCTGGTATCGTTCCTGAATTTGGTAAGGAGTTTTACATAAAGCTTTGCGTTGTTCATTACCCTTTTTACGCCGTCGGCGTAATCCAAATAGACTACATTATCTCCCATTTACTGCGCCTCCGTTATTATAGGAAATTATATCCCCCGGACGGGAAAAAAACAAGGGCGGCTTTGCATTATCCCTGTATTACAGTGGTTTCATTCGGCTTTTTCAGGGCCATAACAGCGCAAATACAGAGGTATATCGCCAGGATAAAGGCAGTGGTGATGGTGCAGATTAGGGCGATGAGCCGTATGATTGAATTGATCTCCCATACCAGCGCGGCTATTATCGTGGCCGAGGTTACCTTTCCGTCCTTGTTGGCAAAGCTGATTATCAGGTCGGTCTTTGCCCTGAGGATTTCAAAACCAACGACCAGGGATTGCTGGTACAGGCTCTGCAAAAGTGGGCCTGACAGCCCGAATTCCGAAATGTTGCGGGGAGTTATTTCTTCCAGATCGTCCATTGCCTGCGGTACGTCTGGTATTTCCACACCCCTGCTAACCACCTGAACGTCGCTGTGATTTTCTACGAGGTATTCATTAAGAACATCCCCGGCTATTTCCAGCGCCTTTGTCCCTACAGCCGCCCCCGTCTGGGTTCCGGTATACCCTATGGCAGACAGGATAAACAGGATGACGGCAATGACAATCATCGGGGTTCTTCGCCCTTTTTTCGGAATTTTTCCGATAAAGACACAGCAGCCGACTAGCCAGGCAATCCCTATCGCCAGACCGATAACAATTGTCAATACAAGCATGGTTTTCTCCGCAGAACATCGTAGCACTTAGCCCGGGAAAAATCAACATAGCCTATCGTTGTCCTGCTTACTTTCCTTCCTTGACAATCCTGCGATACCGGGGCATTATGATGCCACTATATTCTTTCTATAAGGAGCCCCCCTGTGAGCCATGCAACAGACCAGATTAAAAACGTAGCCATCGCCGGACACGGACAGACCGGCAAAACAACCTTGTTTGAACATTTGCTGCTTGC